>ENA-UPTF01001746-UPTF01001746.1-marine-metagenome-genome-assembly--contig:-NODE-1746-length-13370-cov-2.228240_pt1 | contig 13370 bp, 11 predicted proteins | sample MGYA00238166_ERZ767019 | MGnify/ENA primary metagenome ERZ767019 (study PRJEB28930, sample SAMN06266391) | marine metagenome | isolation source: Sea water from 250 m depth | place: Atlantic Ocean...
GATGCCCCTTCGACTGCGGCATTCAACTTTTTCTTTGGAACATCACCAGAGTTTTGTTCCGATCCAAGGTGTGGGATGGACTTGGACAGCCAACCAGCGACAAAAGCCAACACACAAATCACCATGCCTATGCCAATGATAACCTCCAACCACTGTTGGTTTTTCATCTCATCAATCCATCCGCGGAAGTAGGTGCTGCCAACGGCACCACCAGAAACCGCTCCCAACACGATGAAGCCATAAAGGCGCTTGGCATTTCTCAGGTCCACCGTGTCGTGCAGGAATGAAAAGAAAGCAGCCAGCATGAGGCTGATGTACAGGTCGCCGAACCAGTAAAACAGCCAGACCGTCATCTCGGTGGGCTGGTTGATTTGCAGAGAGAAAAAGAAGGTCATGCCGATGATCAGGCCCATGCAGCAGTAGGTCAGCCGCTGTCGCTTGGCCAAGCGCGTGAGCAACGTGAGGAAAATGACGATCAAGAATGCGATGACCAGGTTCATGCCCTTGGCCAACAATTCAGCGCTGCTGCCGAGCATTTCCAGCGAGCCAAGCTTGAAGGTCTGGTCGCCGTCGTATTGCCCGATGAAGAGGGTTTTTTTCAGCGGCTTGAGAATCCAGAAAATCGTCAACACGAGGTTGATGTACAGGAACATCACCCCCGTGAAGGCGATTTTTTTGCCGGTTGACAAATGGGCGTTGGGCATCGACTGACTCTTAGCTGGCCGCGTCGATGCCGGTCACAGGTTCACCTGGTAATCGAGCGAGTTGCCGCCCTCCACGCTGAGGCGGAACCGGTGGTCTTCCGCGGACAACAACTCGAGGTTGATGTTGGAGCCCTCCTCGAGCGGGGCCTTCTCGATCTGGTAGTTGGTCACGCCGAGCGAGAGAATGCCGTTGATCATCCGCAGGGTGGGGCGCGCGCCGAAGGTGAGACTTTGGCTTTCGCGAGCGATCAGGTTGTGGATGGCGTCGTCCACGGTCAGGTTCCAGTTGTAGGTTTCCTTCATCCCGTCGGTTTTGAGGCGGATGTGGAGCTTGGCCATATCGATGTACTCAGGCTCAGTGAACGGTCGGAACATGGCGATCTCGTCGAAGCGGTTGAGAAAACTGGGCCGGAAACGGTCGAGCAATGCCAACTCGAATAGCTCCCGGACGTTTGCCTTGTTACGGTTTTTGACAATGACATCATAGCCCGCGTTTGTGGTCATCACGACAAAACAGCCACGCGCGTACATCGGTTTCTGGTTTCGGTCATAAAAAATCCCCTCGTCGAGCAGGAAGTAGAGTCGGTCGAGTACCTGTACGTTGGCCTTGTCGATCTCCTCAAACACGTATACGGCGTGCGGGTTGATCGTGAGGTTGTCGGTCATGACAGAGAGGAAGCGGTCCATGCTGGTGGTGCTGCGGTAGGTTGTCATGTCCATGGTGATCATCTTCAGATCAAGGCCTTTGGATAAAAGCTTGGAGAGGTAGGTTTTACCAGTGCCAGTAGGCCCGGCGAACATGATACTGGCGATCGGCTTTTCATCGGTTCGTCCGCCGCCGTAGCCGATGCGCGAGAGTCGCACGACACCATTAACCGCCTCGTCCTGACCGATGAATCGCGACCGGATCTTTTCCGGCAGCGCCTTCAGCACTGAGAAATCCTTTTGGATGATCCAGTCCGGCACCTGGGCGGCCTTCATCGAGGCGGCCTTGAGCGTGGCCTTGTCCATAACGAATCGGCCGTTCTTTGCCACCGCCTTCTCCATCATTGTGACGAGTTCTTTGAATACTGTGAGCGTACGTTGCGGTTCCGGCTTGTTGGGTTGATAGTAGCCGATGATCTCCTTGATGTAGTTGACGTGCGCCTCGGTCAGCTTCAACTGGGGGATGTAGACTCGGGAATAGTTGAGCAAGATGCCGTTGATGTCGTCGCTCCCGTACTCCGGCAGGAACACGGTGTCGCCGAAGGAGTTGATGACATAGTTATTGTCGGAGCGCACACGTGAGTAGTTGAAGTAGTCGATGAACGCGACGCTGCGCATTTTACCACCCTGGATGTTCGGGGCAAACAGGGTTTCCACCCCGGTGGAGGAGCGGTTCGACGCGCCGAGCCCGATCATCGAGCTGAGGTTGGAGATATACAGGATGATATCCTCGCCAAGCGCCGGCTTACTGATTTCCTTCTGCCAATATTCCTGCACTTGGCCAAGTAGCGTGTGGCCCTCGACAATCTTCGGCAGGTCGATCTCAAGATGGGCAAATTTGGCTAGGGCTGGATCACCACTCACGGCCAAGCTGGCGATGAAGTAGCGGTAGGCCGATGAGGCGTCACCGACGATCAACACCGACTTGTTACCGTGGTCGGCTGTGATGACTTCTTTGATCCGCCTAGTCAGGTCCGGGAGAATTGGTAGCCCGTTCATGACCCTGGTCGGTTCCTCCCACTCCGGGCTGATTTCGTATTTGCCCGATGGATCGTGGAGGATGAAGCAGGACTTGCTAAGTGTCTTAAGGCTGGGTGCCGCTTGCACGGATGTGGACACCACGAACGCAACGGCAGAGGCGACAATGACACGAAGGCTGTTTTTCAAAAAAAGCCGCTTCATCTTAAGTTTGAAGGAATGCTCAGTTGGCTGCGCGGCAGCCGTGCTCAGTAAAACCGGTGGGGCAAACTGGCATGATTTCGGCTGTTGTCAAAAGAAAATCAACGGGCCTTGCTGGAAACAGCGCTTAGCTCAATTCGGCATTGAGCTAGAGGTTGCATTGCCGCTCGTTGGCCAACTCCTCCTAAATGACATGGTGAGAGTCCTGGGTAACGTAGAATCGGTCGCTCATCTTGGACAGTTCCGACTCCATTTGCTGAGTTTGGTCTTGGCGGACTAGGCTCAATAAAGACAATTCGCCATTTTTGGCCGGTTAGCATTGCGCCCCCGTTGCCAACCACCTAAAATTCCGACGTCGCATCGGTTTTACAATCATGTTTTTTATACGACAATTTGCTTTCCTTTGGCTGTTCGGCGTCGCCGCGCTTGGCCAAGCGGCCGACTGGCCCACCTATCAGCACGACTACGCTCGAACCGGTGTTGCTACGGAATCGCTGCTCACTCCGTTGACCAGCGCCTGGGTGCATCACTCGAAACATGCTCCGCGGCCCGCCTGGCGCGGCGAGGCAAAGTGGGACGGCTACAACAAGGTGTATGACATGAAGTCACGGCAAATCTTCGACTACGCCTACCACCCTGTCATCGTCGATGGTCTGCTCTATTACGGCTCTTCGGCTGACGACAAGGTTTACTGCCTCGCCGCCGCTACCGGTAAGGAGCGCTGGACCTACTTCACTGAGGGGCCGGTGCGCCTGGCTCCGACGATTGCCGAGGGCCGCGTATATGTCGGCTCCGATGACGGCCATGCCTACTGTCTCGACGCGAAAAGTGGCACGTTGATTTGGAAGACACTCCTCGGCCCGAGGGACTACCGCATCCCGGGCAACGCGCGTATCATCTCGCGCTGGCCGGTGCGTACCGGCATCGTCGTCATCGGCGATACGGCCTATTGTGCCGCCGGGATGTTTCCTGCCGAGGGGGTTTTGATCACGGCGATCGACGCCGGCACCGGTAAGATCAAGTGGCAGCAAAAGCAGACCGATCTGCCGGCACAGGGTTACATGCTTGCGTCCCACACGCGGCTCTACGTACCGGCCGGGCGCAACAACCCCGTCGTACTTAATCGCGCCGACGGCAAACGCATCCGGGTCGTGAGCGGACAGGGTGGGACGTATGCGCTATTGACCGGCGACAATCTGGTGTTTGGCCCCGGCAAAACTGGCACGCTTGGTTTTGTGGAGTCCAACCAGTCCGATCAACTTGCCTCATTTAAGGGGAACCACATGATAGTCACCCCGTCGCGATCCTTTCTCCAAAGCGACACAGATTTGAGCGCATTGGATCGAAGCCGTTACCTTGATTTGGCCCGCAAGCGGCGTGTGCTCAAAAAAAAGCACGAACAACTTCAGGGGGAGTTGAAGAAATCCAAAAATGGCAGCCGGCGTGCGCAGCTTCTAGAGGAAGCCGCTCAAGTTGGGCAGCAACTCGACCAGGTTCAGGCTGTATGCAGGAATGTTTTGCATGGCGAGTGGCCAGCACCCAACCGCTAAGCATGGTGCTAGCCGGGCAAACCCTGTTTACTGGCGGCCATAACCAAGTGGCGGCGTATCATGCCAAGGATGGAAGCCTGCTTTGGCAGAGCGAGGCAAACGGCGAGGTGTTCGGCCTGGCTGTGGCTGATGGCCGCCTGTACACGAGCACCAGCAAGGGAGTGATCCAATGCTTCCTGGCCAGGCGCTTGGGTAATTGATTTTTATGAGAACAAGCCGATTTCATCGACCCACTAGTGACTGATCCCGTCACCATGTTGAATTCACGGCGAACGTCGTTGTGTGGTCTTGCCTGCTCCGTTTTTATCATTCTGTCGCACGTTTTAGTTCCAAACAATTACTGTCAAACCGTCGGTGAATGGCCGCGCTTTCGCGGGCCGAACGGAACCGGCATCAGCTCGGCCACCGGCATCCCGTCCACGTTCACGCTGGGCGACGCCAACTGGCGCGTGCCACTAAAAGGAGAGGGCCACTCATCGCCTGTGTTGTGGGGTGACCGTGTCTTTGTCACTGGTTCCGATGAAAGGCAAGAGTCGTTCATCGTCCAGTGTTTCAAGGTCAGTGATGGCTCAGAGGTTTGGTCAATGGAACGGCCGCAAAAACTGTATCGCATGCACAAGTTTAACCATCTGGCCTCATCCTCTCCGGCGACCGATGGTAAACGACTGGTGGTACTCATGTCCGAGCCAGGAGCCCACACGGTTTTTGCTCTGGATATGGATGGAAAAAAACTTTGGGAAAGGAAGTTTGAAACTATCATTAGCAACCATGGCGGCGGTGTGTCGCCGATCTTCCACGGTGCCAAGGTGGTTCTGGCGGGCGACGAGGAGAACCAAAGTTTTCTGGCGGCACTTGATGCTGACAGTGGAAGTGTGCTGTGGAAGACCGACCGGGCCAGCGTCAAGACGGCCTTCTCGACGCCGTGCCGTTTTGTGGACCCTTCCGGCACCGAGGGGCTTCTGTTTAACAGCATGGCTCACGGCATTACATTCGTGGATCCAAGCACCGGCAAAACGTTTTGGGAGCAGAGTGGACTGTTCGACAAGCGAACGGTGAGTTCCTGCCTTGTGGCTGAGGGCCTGCTCATTGGTACTTGCGGCAGCGGACAGGGGGGCAACTACCTCGTCGCGGTCAAGCCGGGCCATGCGACCAAGGGAGATTCGCCAATTTTGGCGTACAAGTTACGACGTTCAATCCCGTATGTGCCAACCAGCGTGGCAAGGGACGGGTTGTTGTTTCTGTGGGGGGACGCTGGCATTGTGACCTGCGTACGTGCCAAGAGTGGTGACTTGGTTTGGCAGGAACGTGTCGAGGGCCGGTTTTTTGGTTCGCCGGTTTGGGTCGAGGGCCGGTTGTTTTGCATTTCGACCACCGGCAAGGTGGTGGTGATCTCCGCTGCCGATAAATTTAAGCAGATCGCCGTCAACGACCTTGGCGAGGCGTCCAACGCCACCCCGGCGCTGGGGACCGATCGGATGTATCTTCGTACGCTTGGGCATCTAGTGAGCCTCGGCAGCAAGTAAGCGGTGTATTAGGCGAAGCGAAGCTGGAAATGATTGGATTGATGGTCATATTGCCGGTGGCTTTCTTTGCCGGTTGGATCCTTAAAAACAGCGTTACGCTCTACTTTGGCCGAGCTTGGCCAAGCGGCTGGGTTGGGCTGTACTGGTTTTCGGTCCTGCTCAGCTTGGCGTTGGGTGTCTGGTTTTGCGGTTATGCCGAGTGGGAGTCGATGCAGTTTCGGCGGCTGCCGATTCCGATCGCACGCTTCAATCCGATAACTGGTGTATGGTTTGATCTGGAGATGTCATCCTTGATGCGTCGCCTTGTGTTGACGGTGGACTTTTTCGCCGGGCTGGCACTGGCGATGTTCCCGATCACGGCGTCGATGCGTATGGCTGAGTTCATGGATGAATCCCGCCGATTGGCAGCAGTGCGAGCGGATCAGTTAAATCCGAGTGCGGATGAAACATCCTGAAGCGCTGTAATCACTTCGGCGATGTGGTCGTTAAGTTCGGCTTCCATTAGCTCTGCACCTTGAACAATATCCTCCCGTTTTACAGCTGCCGCAAATCCCTTGGCCTTCATTTTCTTGCGGACACTCTTTGGCGTCATGCCGTCCAGTTTTTCCGGGCGCACATAGGCCACAGCTACGATAAAACCGCAAAGTTCATCCACTGCAAATAGCGCCTTACGAATGGGTCGGTCGAGTGGATATTCACCTTGGTTCCATTCCGCATGCGATAAAATTGCCCCGATGATCTCCTCATCGACATCGTGCTCACGCAGGATTTTCGCTCCTTCCTGCGTGTGAGCAGGGATATCGGGCCAGCGCTCGTAATCGAAATCGTGCAGCAGGCCGGTGACACCCCATTGCTCGGTGTCCTCGCCCCGCTTGGTGGCATAATGCCGCATCGCCGCCTCGACGCATAGCGCATGTTTGAGTAGCGACTCCGACTCCGTGTACTCATTGAGCAGCCCCCAGGCTTTGTCCCGGTCCATAACGAAAGTATCGGTGGAATTTACAAGCAGGGCAAGCTCGCCCTTGGTCAATTTTTTAACAGAGCGCTCTTCTCTCGGGTAAGGCCTTTGGGTAGCCTCTGGCGTATGGCGGAATTGACAGGTAAGTCGATCATCGGGTCTCAGCCGGGAGACGAGGGCCATCCAACCCTTTTTGGTATCAACCCTGCAACCGGTGAGTCGCTTCAGCCCGGCTACGCGGTGGTGAGCGAGGTCGAGTTGAATCGAGCTGCCATGCTGGCGGCTAGGGCGTTTGAGACGCTTGGCAAAACTAGCGGTGCAGCTAGGGCAGTATTCCTGCGAAAAATCGCTGACAACATAGAGGCGATCGGTGACGACTTGGCCAAGTGCACCCCGCAGGAAACCGGCTTGCCGGAAGGGCGCATTCGTATGGAGACCGGGCGCACCTGTGGGCAGTTGCGGTTGTTCGCCTCGGTGGTGGAGGAAGGGTCGTGGGTGGATGCCCGCATTGATCACGCCGATCCCGAGCGCGAGCCGGTGCCCAAACCGGATGTCCGTTCGATGGAACGCCCCCTTGGCCCGGTGGCGGTTTTTTGCGCTAGCAACTTCCCACTCGCGTTTTCGGTGGCAGGCGGCGACACGGCATCGGCCTTCGCGGCCGGTTGTCCTGTTGTGGTCAAGGCGCACCACTCACATCCTGGCACGGCGGAGCTGGTTGGCCAGGCGGTATCGGCGGCGGTGCACGACTGCGATTTACCGGAGGGCACGTTTTCACTCGTATACGGTCCAGGCCGCGAAACCGGCTCTGCGTTGGTGCGGCATCCGGCGATCAAGGCGGCCGGCTTTACCGGGTCGCGGGCCGGTGGCCAGGCGCTGATGAAGCTGGCTGCAGAGCGGCCGGAGCCGATTCCGTTTTACGCCGAGATGAGTAGTATTAACCCGGTTTTCATTTTGCCGGGAGCGATGGCCGAGAGTCCGGATCAGCTTGCTGCTGGGCTGCATGGCTCGATGACGCTTGGGGTGGGGCAGTTTTGCACTAACCCCGGTCTGACGATTTTAGACGGGACCGCCGATATCGAGCCATTCGTGGCCAAGCTCGGCGAATTGGTCGAAGGCAGTCCTGGAGCGACAATGCTTAACTCCGGCATCAGCGACGCTTACGACTCGGGCGCGGACTTGCTTCGCCAAAACAGTGCAGTCGATACCGTCGCGCTTGGTCAGACGGCCGGTGGTCAATGCCAGTCCGGTGCGGCGCTGTTCCGGACGAGCGCTAAGGCGTTCCTTAGCGACGAGTCGCTAGGCGCCGAGTTATTCGGGCCATCGACGCTGGTGGTCACGGACGATGGCACCGACAAAATGCTGACCCTGGCCAGGTCGCTCGAGGGCCAGTTAACGGCGACAGTTCACGGCACCGATGCGGATCTCCGGGCTAATCGTGAACTACTTGACGTGCTCGAAAGAAAGGTTGGCCGGGTGGTTGTCAACGGCTTCCCGACCGGCGTGGAGGTTTGCCATGCGATGGTGCACGGCGGGCCGTTCCCGGCGACGTCGGATGGCCGGTCGACCTCGGTTGGGACTAATGCGATTCATCGTTTCACTCGCCTTGTTTGTTACCAGGGCTTTCCCGATGCGTTGCTGCCGACTGAGTTACAGGAGGCTAATCCGCTGGGTATCCGCCGCTTGGTTGACGGTAAGTCTCACTAACATGCCGGATACGCTCATCATTCTTCCGACCTATAATGAGGCGGACAACCTCCGTCCAATGACGGAGCGCTTGATGGCGATGGAGCCGGCGCTGGAGGTGCTAGTGGTGGATGACAATTCGCCGGATGGCACCGGTGATATCGCGGACGGCTTGGCCAAATCCAACAAGCGCGTCCACGTGCTGCACCGTCATGAAAAAGACGGGCTCGGCCGTGCCTACTGCGCCGGATTTGCGTGGGCACTTGAGCGCGACTACGAGTTCATCTTCGAGATGGACTGTGACTTCTCCCATGACCCGGCCGAAATTCCGCGATTCATTGAGAAGTCGGACGCGGAGGATGCCGATCTCGTGCTGGGCTCGCGTTACTGTGAGGGAATCCGGGTGATCAACTGGCCGATCAGCCGCATGCTGCTCAGCCTTGCAGCGGCCAAGTACGTGAAGATCATCACTGGGATGCGGTTCACCGATCCGACTGGCGGTTTCAAGTGTTTTCGGCGGCGAGCGCTTCAGTCGATCGCCCTCGATCGGGTCCGGGCCAATGGTTACAGCTTTCAGATCGAGTTAACACATATCCTCTGGCGCACTGGCCACAAGGTCGCTGAGGTACCAATTATCTTCACTGACCGTTTTATCGGTACCTCCAAAATGAGCGGTAAGATTGTCCGGGAGGCGGTCTGGATGGTGTGGCGGCTATGGCTAGAAAACGGCCTGCGCCGCTGGCCGAGAAAACAGGGGTGAGCATCCCCTGGGCAAGCGCTTGGCTAGAGCGTGAGCGTTTCTGTGGGATCGGCCTGGGTGGAGACGTTGATCTGGATGGTGTCAATACCGGCTTCGCCAAGCTTGGCCGCGATAGTTTCCCTCGCGATCTGCGGCGTGTTGCAGTCGCGGCTTAGGTGGCCCAGCGTGACATGGCGCAGTGTTCCGTTGGCCAGGGTCGCAACTGCCTCGGCGGTAGCGTCGTTGGACAGGTGGCCGTGCCGGCTCATGATACGCTGCTTAATGGCCCAAGGGCGGCGGGTGTCTTTCTGCAGCAAGTTGAGGTCGTAATTGGCCTCGATAAACAAGGCGCTGGCTCCGCGAACGCGCTCAAGTACCAACCGGGTGGCCTGGCCAAGATCGGTCAGCATGCCGATACTGCCGCCTTCTGCGGTTTTCACGTGAAAGCCAACCGGATCCTGCGCATCGTGCGGCACCGGGAAGTTCTCGACCAATACGTCGCCAATTTCGAACGGCTCACCGGTGATGAACTGGCAAATCTCGAGCTTGGTCTCCATCTTGAAACGCATTTCGTCGGCTGTAAGTCGGTTACAGTAAACCGGTATCTTGAGTTTGGTGCAGAGTGCCTTGAGCCCCTGCGTGTGGTCGGCATGTTCGTGGGTGAGCAGGATGCCGTCGAGCGTCTCGGGTGAGCGGCCCAACTGGGCTAACCGGAGGCGGATTTGACGGCCACTGAGACCGGCGTCGATTAGCAGTCGCGTCTGTTCTGTTTCAAGATAAGAGGCATTTCCCCCGGAACCACTCCCCAAAACTGTGAACCGTGCAGGCATCGAGTAAGTTTAGGGGTACGGCGATGGGTGGGCAATGGAGTGCAGATAAAAGTTGTTCACAAATCAAGAGGCAAAGGGCTGTTGGCATGATAACTTTGAAGCAAATTTCATGCCTGATTCATGTTGTGTGAGATTTAATAAGTTTATACTGTTGGGGCGTGGCGCAGCAGGGATTCCAGATGTCGCAGAAGATGTCGCTCAACCAAGTGTTGGCGCCGCAGCTTCAGCAATCGCTCAACCTACTGCAGGCCCCCATGCTGGAACTCAAGGCCATGGTGGACCAGGAGTTGCAACTTAATCCAGTACTCGAGGAGCACGGTACTCTGGATGCGGGGGAGCACGACATCCGGAAGTCCTCCGAGGGCGAAGAGTCCAAGGTTGACCTCACTGAGCCGCCTAGCGACACGCAGTACGATCCCGCCGACGAGAGCAAGGTAGGGGAATCTGTAGACGACTTTCAGAAGGAAATCGATCAGTTGATCGAACTGGACCAGGGGTGGCGAGACCACTTTTCCAGTACTAGCATCCCGGTGCGTAACTCGAAACAAGAGGATGAAAAACGACAGTTCATGCTCGACTCGGTGACTACCAGTCAGTCGCTGCAGGGCTTTCTGCTGGAGCAGGCTCGCTTGTCAGATTTTGAGGAACAACAGTTCAAGATTGCCGAGTTGATCATTGGCAATATCGATGAAAGCGGTTTCCTGCAGTCGAGCGTCGATGAACTAGTGTTTTCTAGTGGCCGCCCGAGCAGCGAGATTCAGACTGTGCTTGAAATCGTTCAGGCTTTTCATCCGCCGGGAGTGGCTGCCCGTGATTTACGTGAATGTCTGATGCTCCAGCTAGAGCGGGCGGAGCGTATCCACTCGCTGGAGTATCGGATTATTCGGGACTGCATGGACGAACTGGGTCGGCGACGCATCCGAGAGATTTCAAAGAAGTTAGGTGAAAAGGTCGATGACGTTCAGAATGCGGTGGAGTGCATCGGTCATCTTGAGCCCAAGCCCGGCCGCGAGTACATGCCTGAGACCGAGCAGTTTGTTGTGCCGGAGATATTCATTTCGCGTGGAGATAATGGCGAGTGGAAGGCTACTTCCAACAACGAGTACATTCCCCGTCTTCGCATCAGTAACGCTTACAAGGACCTTATGGCGCAGGCTGCCACTTCGGGCGATGTGCGTGACTACATCCGAGACAAGATTCGTTCCGGGAAATTCCTGCTCAAGAGTATCCTCCAGAGGCAGTCCACAATCCTCAACATCGCCCAGGAAATTCTAAAACGTCAGGGGGGGTTCATGGAGCACGGCGCGTCGGAGTTGCGCCCGATGACCATGTCGCAGGTGGCCGATGCCGTGGGCGTACACGAGACCACCGTCAGTCGCGCGGTTTCGGGCAAATACGTCGAGACACCCCACGGTGTGTTAGAGATGAAATATTTCTTCACATCGGGATTAGCCTCCAAGGACGGCTCCAGTCTAGCCAACACCAGTGTTAAGCAGATGCTCAGCGAACTGGTCAAAAAGGAGGATGCCTCCAAGCCGCTCTCTGACGAGGACTTGGTAAAGGCTTTCACCGATAAGGGTGTCAAAATTGCCCGCCGTACCGTCGCCAAGTACCGGGCCGAGCTGAACATCTTGCCTTCGCATCTTCGGCGGGTCTATTAAACGCTTGACCAAGCGCAATTTTCGGTTGCCAATGATGAATAGCTCGGGGATAGTCGGCGTCTGGACTCAACCGAAAATGAGAAAAACAATCGCAATTATTCTTTCCGTGGCCGCCCTTGGCCTGAATGGCAGGGCGGAGAACAAGGTGGACTTTGCCAAGTCGGTTCAAGGCATTTTCGAGGCGCGTTGCATCGATTGTCACGGCTCCAAAAAACAAAAGGGGGATCTCAGGCTAGACAGTCAAGAGACAGCGTTGGCTGAGGTTATCAAGCCTGGCAAGTCAGGCGAAAGTGAGCTCTACAAGCATATATCTCTGCCTGCTGATCACGAGGATATCATGCCTCCAAAGGGAGACCCGTTAACCAAGGAGCAGATAGCTACCATAAAGCAATGGATCGATGAGGGTGCCAACTGGCCAAAGGAGCTGGTGTTGATCAGCGCCAAGGATCGTGCCGCAGCAGAGGCCGCCGCCAACAAGCTGCCGGAGCCGGAAATCAAGGAAGCCCCTGTTTCTGATGCCGAGAAGGCCGCGATCGCCAAGCTGGCTGCCGGGGAGGGAATTGGAGAGAAGTTTGGTGCCCCACTGGTAATGGCGCTGGCACAGAACACCCAGTTGATCTACGCCAACTTCCGCCTCGTCGGCAAGGACGTCCGGGACGAGCACCTTGCGCCATTGGCGGATATTCAAAACCTGAGTGAATTGGACTTGGGTAACACGCAGATCACCGCCGAGGGCCTAAAGCACATCAGCAAAGCTAACAACTTGACCAAGCTCAGCCTGGCTAACACATCGGTTGATGACGCGGGTTTGAAGCATATCGAGGGACTCGCGAACCTGATGTCGCTCAACCTCTACAACACCAAGGTGACCGATGCCGGGCTGGCCAGCCTCAAGAACATGAAGTTCCTGCGCAAGGTGTATGCGTGGCAGAGCGGCGTCACCGAGCAGGGCGCGGCCGAGTTGAGCAAGGCGCTGCCGAACGTCGACGTCAACCTTGGTTTCAAGCTAGCCAAGGTCGAGCCGAAAAAGGAGGAGAAGAAGGAAGTGAAGAAAGCGGAAGTAAAGCAGGTCGCCTTCAACAAAAAATGCCCGGTCAGCGGCAAGGACGTTGATGCGGCCAAGCTCTTCGCCATCAACTTCTGCTGCGGCAACTGCCTGGGTGACTTCACTAAGGACCCGGCCAAGCACATCGCCAAGGTGCAGAAATAAACGAGCGAACGATTTTTCGAGAGGTCCCGGCGGATTGCTGCCGGGGCCTTTTTTTTTTTGATTGCGCCTGGCCAAGCCCTTGCTGCATGGCGCCGTCGAAGTTACATTTGCCAGGCGCTTGGTTTTCGATGAACGAGTTGCAGGAACAATTTGACGACGCCACGTTCGCTTTCAGTCAAGGCGAGTACGAGCAAGCGGTAGATGGCTTCAATGCGATCCTCGCGGCGGACGAAAATCACTTCGACGCCCGCATGTCACTGAGTATGTCCTTGTGTCGACTGGAGCAGTACGAGCGGGCGATTGAGGAGGGGCACAAGGCCGAGAAACTGCACCCCAACGACCCATTGGTTCACACGAACCTCTCGCTGTTTTACGTGAAAACCGGCAATAAGGAGGCGGCAGAGCATCACGGCCTACAGTCGAAGATCGCTTCATGGAAACAGCCCGGCGAGGACGCCGTCTCAAGCTCCGATGGCGGCGACGGGCTGCAAATGGCCCAGCCTAAGGCGGAGTCGTTCAAGTTGCCGGGCAAGTTCCCGGACATGCCATGGCGGAAAAATCGCAACAAAGGCCAAGCGGAGGGTGACAGCTGATGCGTGATGGGTTTGTACGGGTCGCCGCGGTGGAT
>ENA-UPTF01001747-UPTF01001747.1-marine-metagenome-genome-assembly--contig:-NODE-1747-length-13353-cov-7.540374_pt1 | contig 13353 bp, 10 predicted proteins | sample MGYA00238166_ERZ767019 | MGnify/ENA primary metagenome ERZ767019 (study PRJEB28930, sample SAMN06266391) | marine metagenome | isolation source: Sea water from 250 m depth | place: Atlantic Ocean...
AAAAATGAAAATAAATCTGCAATAATAGTAACATTAATCCTTATAATGTTATTTTCATATGGTCACATTTACTATTTACTAAGTGATGTTATGATAGATGAGTTTGATATAGGTCAGAATAGATATCTAATTCCAGCTTTTGGTTTAGTATTAGGAATTTCAATATTTTTTATCATTAGAGCAAGAAGAGTTTTTGATAATGCAACATCAATACTTAATGTAATATCAATTGTTTTCATTATAGTAGCAATTTCAAATGTTGCTCTTGTTGGTGCTGAAATCACTAGTTGTGATAAATGTTCAAACCAAGAATTTTTTTATGAAGCAAGGGATTTTTCAGATTATTTTGAATCTCATGAATTTTCAATTTCGGAAAATCAAGAACTACCAGATGTTTATTACTTAATTCTGGACGAATACGCTAGAAATGATGCGTTGATTGAATATCATAATTTTAGTAATCATGAATTAACAGAATTTTTGGAAAAAAAAGGATTCCATATTGCAAAAAATTCATTTGCAAATTATCCAATGAGCGTACAATCAATTCCAGCCATAATGAATATGGATTATATTAATTTCTTGGCAGATGAAATTGGTACTGAAGTTAGAAATTACAAACCACTAAATGGAAAAAATTATGGATTATATCCCAATAATATGGTAATAAAGAATTTCAAAGAAATGGATTACAAGATTATAACATTTAATACATTTGCACTACATCTACATGAGAATCCATTAGCCGATAAAACATTTTGTCATAGAGATAAATTTCTACTAGATAATAGATTAGCTGATGTTTTAGCGAGAACATCAATTTTTGGATATTATATTGAAAGATGGGCAGAGGGGGAATTAAGACAAGCAACTTTATGTGCATTTGAAAATTTTGGTAATGCAGGAAATGTGTTTGACGAACCAGTTTTTGTCTGGGCACATGTTATGTTACCACATCCACCATGGATTTTTGGACCAAACGGGGAAGAAATTACTCCAGGAAAACCACTTCTAATCACGGACAACCCTGAATTTCGAGATAGTGGTTGGGAACCAAAAAGACAGTATATTCAACAAGTTCAATTTGCAAACAAAAAAACTATTGAGGTAGTAGAGAATATTCTTGAAAATAATAGGAATGCAATTATCATCATTCAAGGTGATCATGGAACAGCATGGGAAACAAACTGGATGGAACCATCAAAAGAGGATGCATGGCAAAGATTAAGAAATTTTGATGCAATTTACTTTCCTGATAAAGATAAACGTGATTTATTATTAGATGATCGTACGTTAGTCAATACATTCAGAACTGTCTTTAATGCATATTATGAAAGCAATTACGAATTACTGGAAAATAAAATGTATTGGGGTTGGAATGCAAAACCGTATTATTTTGAAGAAATGACACAATATTTACGAGAAAAACAAAATGATTAATACTAAACATTATAAATATAAAAATTAAAATTTTAGTATGGAAATTCTTTATCTCAATTTATTACTAAATGGTTTCTCATTGATAAAAATTCCAGGATATATTGATCCAGGCAGTGCTACTGCAATAATGGCGATGGTAATAGGAGCAATTGCAGGTGTAGGAATGACTTTGAAAATGTATTGGTTTAAGATTAAACACAAGTTTTCAAAACAATGATAAGAAATTATTAAATGCCAAATTCATAATTCCTAGATATGAAAATTAACTTTTCGTTAGGAAAAGAATGGGAAGAATTAAAGAAATTTGAAAAATTATCTGACCATGAACGTTCGGTAGTATTTTATGCAGAAAATATAGCTTCAATGAATCATTTTAGATTATTAATTGACCACTTAACTAAAATAATGAATTTGAATATTTGTTATGTTACATCAGTTAAAGATGATCCAATATTTTCTACAATAAATAAAAATATTTTTCCATTTTATATTGGAGATGGAACTGCAAGAACAAAATTCTTTTTGACATTAAAAGCAAAAATTTTGATAATGGATATGCCTGATTTAGAAACATTTCATATCAAAAGATCAAAAATGCATAATGTTCATTATATTTACATTTTTCATTCAATGTTTAGTGTTCATTCATATCTTAGAAAAGGGGCTGTTGATAATTTTGACAGCATTTTTTGTGTGGGAGAACATCATGAAAAAGAAATACGTGAGACTGAAAGAGTTTATGGTTTAAAACAGAAAAATCTTCTACGGTATGGGTTTGGAAGATTAGATAAATTATTGAAAGAAAGGGAAGATTTGAAAGAGAATAGAACTGATGAAAGATTAGTAATTATTGCTCCATCATATGGAGAGAAAAATTTACTAGAAATTTGTGGTGAAAAACTTATCGAGGTTCTATTAAAAGAAAATTTCAAGGTTTTACTGCGTCCCCATTATCGAATTCTGAATGATTCAAAAAAATTAATTAATTCTATAAAAGAAAAATTTGAAAAAAATAAAAACTTCATATTTGAAGAAAGTGTAATTCCAAGTGAAAGTTTTCATAACTCAAAGTGTTTAATTTCTGATTGGTCAGGAATTTCATTTGAATATGCATTTGTATTTGAAAAACCAATAATATTCATCGATGTGCCAAAAAAAATTCTAAATACAGAATTTGATAGAATTTCTTCAGAACCTATAGAAATTACCATCAGAAAAAAAATTGGAAAGATAGTTTCTCCAGATAATCTAAATGAAATTCCAGATTTGATTAAAAAAATTGATATGGATTCAAACTTAATCAGTGATGAGATTAAGGAAATACGTTCAAAGACAGTTTTTAATATAAATAAATCTGCAGGTGTTGGTGCAGAATATATTAAAAAAATATTAGATAACTAATTTTTCGTTTGAATTGAGATCTTGTGTAATAAATAATCTATACCATATTTCTAAAGCAAGTATTCCAAGAAGCTTATTCACATATCTAACATCCAGTGAGGATTTGTTTACATTTTTTTCAATCCAATTTAGATTCAAAATTTTATCTTCGATTAGTCTTGATTTATCAAAATAATGAAGGAAGATCATTTTACCGTAAGAATTCCACATGTTTACCGTATTTACAGAAAATCCTTGCTTTTTTGAAGAGATTAAATTTTTGATATCAAACTTTTCCACTAAATTCCTAAGTAGGATTTTTCCAGTATTTGTCCTATAATCATATTTCATAGAATTAGGAATTTGACATGATAATTTTATTGATTGATTATTTTGTATTGGAGTAATATTTTGAATATCAAAATATTCATGAATAGATGAATACAAAGGTTGCATATTATGAAGTAATTTACCATTGTAATCTGCTAAGAATACTTGTGTTAAATTAGATAATGAATTATTAAAATACGGTTCTAATATTTGATAAATTTCTTCCCAGCTGAATTTACATTCATTACCAAAAATTAATTCTTGATCAGGAATCCAATCCCTTTCATGGCAATTCAGATATGCAATAATTTTTTCTTTAGTATTTGAATTTTCATTGGTTAATTCTAAAAATTTTTTGTAGCGAAATGTATATCCTCCAAATAACTCATCCCCACCATCACCAGAAAGAAAAACATTTGTCAAACTTTTCATTTTTTTTACAAGATGATACCAATGTAGATCCCAAAATGGTTGTTTTACAATACTAATAGCTTTTGGCAATTCTTCTAAAAAATTATCAATTTCTAAAATATGATGATTCGTATGAAATTTTTTCGAAATTTCTTTAGAAGCATCTGTTTCGTCAGTACTTTCACTAAATTTGACAGATATTGACTCAATATCAGTAGAAGGAAATTCTTTTCTTAATAATGCTAAAACTAACGTAGAATCAATTCCAGAACTTAAAGAGATACCAATTTTTTTAGAATTTGAATCTAATCCTGTAGAAATTGATTTTCTAATCGATTGTTCTAATACGTTTTCAGGATTTGTGATTTGTTTTGTTTCGAAATCTTTAGGTATGAGTTTTTGAGATGAAGTTTCTAAATTTGTAGAATATCGAAGTGTAAGAATTTGTTTAATTGATTCTAATTGGGTGGGATTTAATTCAGATATGGTCACCACGTCCAATTCCTCTGAAAATTATACCTCGTGATTTAGCATCATTAGGATTGATTTTTCCAGTACAATCAATAAGTATCGGTTTATTCCCAGAATTAGAAAAAGTTTCAAGATTTAATTCTTCAAATTCTTTGTGACCAGTGATGATTATTACTGCATCAGAATCAATTATTACATCAGAAATTGAATTTTCGATTTTATGGCCAAACACAGTTTCTGACATAAAATAAGGGTCAAAAATTTTTAATTTAACATTTTTTGCATTTAATAATTTAATAATATCCTCTGAAGGTGCAATCTGTACATCACGTACATTTGGTTTGTATGAAACCCCCAATAATCCAATAGTTGAATTATCTAACTGCTTGTTTACTCCAGAAAACGCATCAACAAGCAAATCAACAACATGTTGTGACATACTCTCGTTAATTCGTCTAGCTTCTTGTACAATTTTCAAAAAGTTTTGATCAATTTTTTTAGAAGAATTAAGATACTGATAGGAATTAACAGGGAGACAAGGGCCACCAACGCCTGGTCCTGGAAAATGTGGCTGAAAATTATATTTCCTCTTTGCAGCATCAATGACAGTGTATGTATCAATACCAAGTTTTTCAAATAATAATGCTAACTCATTAACAAATGCAATGTTTACATCACGGAATACATTTGTTGTTAGTTTTACGGCGTTAGCTGTTTTACAATTTGGCATTGGAATTAATTCAACTCCAAAGACATGTGTGTATAGTGCTGATACAACAGATGATATCTTTTCATCAATTGAACCAACTAAACGAGGAAGTTTTTGAAAATCCTTCATTATCTCGCCAGGATTTGCAGTCTCAGGACAGACAGCAAGATGAAAATTAACTCCAGATTTTAAGGATTTTTCTGGACCTTCAATGGAATTTAATAATTCATTTTCAACAAAACCTGGTTCGACAGTACTCTCTACTATAACAATTTGTCCATTAGCCAGTAACGTATTCAAGCTTCTTCCAACTTCTAGCAGCGCTGTATAATCTGGAACGTTTTGATTATCCATTGGAGTTGGCAAAGAGAGAATTATAACATCGCATTTGGGGATTGCTTCAACGATATCAGTTGTGGCTGAAAATTTTTTTTGAGAAATAACACTTTCAAAAATTTTGTCAAATTCTGGTTCATCCTTTAATGGATAGTCTTTAGAATTGATCATGTTAACTAATTTTTGATTAATGTCTATTCCAATAGTCTCTAGACCAGAATTTGCCATGCATAATGCAGTTGGCAAACCAATTCTACCTATGCCGATAACCCCAATTTTTAACGACTGATTAGTTAGACAATCTTGAATCTCCGAATTATTCAACAGTGAAAGATTTTTTGGCAATATTATAATCGTAGAAATGTTGTTTTTGTAGTTTTGGATTTAATCATCATTCTGCCTAATACTTAAAGAGAGACAGGGAATAGTTGCGATGTGAGATTTGTAGTAACAGGGGGAGCAGGATTTGTTGGAAGCCATTTAGTAAAATTTTTGGTGAAAAAAGGACATGATGTCATAGTAATAGATAACCTAGTAAATGGAAAAAAGGAGAATTTATCCAAAGTTATTGAACAAATTGAATTCCTAGATTTAGATATCAGAGATTACAAATCGATGGAAGAAAATATGAAAAATATAGATGGGGTTTTTCATCAAGCAGCACTTACAACTGTACAAGATTCATTTGATAGACCAGAAGAATATCATGAAGTCAATGTTGTTGGGACAGAAAATATTTTCAAATTAGCAAGTAAATATAACTTCAAAGTTGTATACGCAAGTAGTTCAAGTGTATATGGCCATAAAAAAATTGCACCGATTAAGGAAAACGCTGCAAGAGAACCAATTAATCCATACGGTCAAACAAAATTACAGGATGAATATCTTTTTGAAAAATATTCAAAATTAGGAACAAAAATAATTGGATTAAGATATTTTAATATTTTTGGGCAAGGGCAAACATTGGAATATGCTGGTGTAATAACAAAATTTTTAGAAAGAATTCGAGATAGAAAACCACCAATTATCTATGGAGACGGAAGTCAAATTCGTGATTTTATTTATGTAGAAGATGTTGCAGTAGCAAATTTTTTAGCCATGATGAGTAATGAATCAAATCTACTAGCAAATGTTGGAAGTGGAAAGGCAATTACAATATTAGAATTAGCAAATATAATTTTGGAGATATCTGGATTGGATTTCAAACCAATTTTTGAAGATTCACTTGAAGGAGATATTAAAAAGAGTCATGCAGACATAGAATTAGTAACAAAAACCTTCAACTGGAAACCAGAAAAAGAACTTAGAGATTGGTTAAAGGAAGTAATATAAAATGAAATTATTAATTGGTGCATCAAGTTCAAAGATTTTTCATTTGAATGAATTTTCGCAGAATTTACAAAAAAATAATGTGGAGACAAAAGTAGTATTTGATGCAGACTATGCAGATGGATTTCCAAGCAGAAAAATAAAAAGTTGGCTTACTTCTAATAAAAAATTCAAAAAATTAATTGAAGATTTTAGACCAGATCTAATTTTTGTAGACAGAACAAGGCATTTTGCATTAGAAGCATCAAAGAGCAAAATACCATTAATAATTCACTTACGAGGAAATTATTGGGCAGAATTAGCCATGGCACGGGAAACATTATACAAATCAACAGGAAAAAAATTGGCCATAAATAAGTGGGATGAGATTGGAGAAGAATGTTTTAAGAACTCAGAACTAATTCTTCCAATTTGTAACCATCTTTCAGAAATCACTAGGAAAAGATATTCAAATAAACCAATTGAGACTCTGTACCAAGGAATTACTCCAGAAAATTGGTTTCAAAAAAAAGGGATGGAGTTGAAACATCCCTGTGTTGGAATTTTACAGGGTGCAACAATTTGGGAAAAGACAAAAGAATTAACGATCTTACCAAAAATTCTGGAAAAAATGCCAAATGTTCATTTCTATTGGGCAGGAGATGGAGTGTACAAAGATAAAGTTTTGCCATTATTAGAAAAGTATGAAAATTTTCATTGGCTTGGTTCATTAGAATATCCAGATAAGGTAAGAGAATTCCTAACAGAGATTGATGTTTATGCATTGATTAGTGGAATAGACATGTCTCCACTTACATTACAAGAGGCACAATTGATGGAAAAACCAGTAATTGCAACTAATGTTGGTGGTATTCCAGAGTTAATGAAAGATGGTGAAACTGGATATCTAGTTGAAAAAAATAATCCAGAGAAACTTTTTGAAAAACTTTCAATTTTAATTGATGATCAAGGAAAAGCAAGAAAAATGGGAGAGAGAGGAAAAGAGTTTGTGGCAAAAAATTTCAATTGGGACAACATTTGTAATGATTTTTTAAATCATTTAAAAAAACATAGTACAGAAGGTATTTGATATGAAAATCCCATTTTTTGTTCAAGAATTTACACAAGAAATGGAGGATGCTGCAATTGATGCATTAAGAAATGAATCTTTTGTGGGCGGAGCGAGTGTTTCAAAGTTTGAAGAAGAGTTTGCAGAATACACTAACACAAAATTTGCGGTTTCTGTCAGTTCAGGAAATAGTGCATTACAGATATCACTAATGGCATTAGGAATATCAGATAATTCAAAAGTTATCACTCCAACTAATTCGTTTATTGCTTCAGCGAATTGTATTAGAATGATAAATGCCAAACCAATTTTATCAGATATAGATGTTAATGATGGAGGAATTGATCTATCTAACATTACAGAAAAAGTTAATGCAATAATTCCAGTTCACATTTATGGTAATCCATGTAACTTTGATTCAGTTAAATCATTTGCCGAAGAACAAAATATTCCAATTGTTGAGGATGCATGCCAAGCTCATGGTGCGACATACAAGGGGAAAAAAGTTGGAAGTCTTGGCGATATAGGGTGTTTTTCATTTTATCCAACCAAAAATATGACAGTTGGCGGAGATGGAGGAATGGCCACAACAAATAACGAGGAAATTGCGCTAAAAATTAAATCAATAAGAGATAATGGTAGAAAGACAAGGAATGAATTTGATAAATTAGGATTCACAATGAGATTGAACACTGTGAATGCAGCCATAGGTAGAATCCAATTAAAACATCTTGATGAAAAAAATGCTAGGAGAAGAGAGATTGTTTCTATTTATAGAAAAAGTTTAGTTAATGATTGTATTTTGCCTGAAAATAAAGACGGTAAATCAGTTTATCATCAAATTGTATTAAAACATGAAAAAAGAGACGAGATACGTAAGAAGTTAACAGATAATGGTATTGGTTCAGCAATTTACTATGAAAAACCGATACACCAACAACCAATCTACGAAAAATATGGTTGCAAACTACCTAACAGCGAAAAATTTTCTAAAGAAATTATATCATTGCCATCTTATCCATCACTTAAAGATGAACAAATATTAGAAATTTGTGAAATTATTAATAAAATAATTGGTTAAAATGAAGCATACTCATCTAATAATTCGTTAATTGTCTTATGTAACCTAGATTGGGAAATCATAGAAGCAGTTTCTGAATTAAATTCTTTGCTTGATAATTGTTTTTTGTTCGGAGTTTTAGATATTTTATACATATCACCTATATCATGACAATAAGGTACCTCTTCTTTAGTAATTAATGATTCATGGAATCTTTCTCCGCGTGGTTTAGTAATTTTAAGAGAAGAGGTATTTCTATAGTCTGGAAATCTTAACCCATAAACATGTAACATGCCTTTAGCTAGATCCTCTATTCTAATAGAAGGCATTTTTAGAATGTAGATTTCACCGTCGTTCAAAATTTTTGTTACGTTTAGTATCATGGATGCAGCATCAGAAAGTGACATGATGAAGCGTGTCATTCTTTTATCCGTAACAGTGAGAGGTTTTTTCATCTTGATCTGCTTTTGAAATATTTGAAATACTGAACCACGTGAACCCAAAACATTACCAAATCTAACAACAGCAAATTTTGATTTGCCTTTTCTGACATATGTGCCAGCATTAAGAGTTAATCTTTCTGCCAGTAATTTGCTTCCTCCTAGTGTAGATGTAGGATTTGTTGCTTTATCTGTACTTATGAACACAAATTTTTCAATTTCCTCAATAATTGACGCTTCTAGTATATTGCTTGTTCCGACTACATTAGTTTTAACCGCGTCAAAAGGATTATCTGCACAAATGTCAATATGCTTCAGAGCAGCAGTGTGATAAACTATGTCAACGTTTCTTATAGCTAAATTTAGTCTATCTTTATCCCTTACGTCACCTACCATAAATTTGTAAATCGGATTTCTGCCAAGATTCTCTTTAGCTTCAAATATAGAATTTTCACTGTTTGAAAAAATTCGAATCTCTTTAGGATTATATTTTATTAATTGTTTAGCAAGACCCATCCCAATAGAACCAGTGCCGCCTGTAATCAGAATATTTTTCCCCCTAAACTCACTTGATAAATTCAAACCAGTCTGCTTCATTTTTGTATAATTGTTGCGAGAAACTTCAGTTAGATAAACTATACGTATAATCCCATCTATGAATTGATATAAAATATACGCTTCATTGTAAAATCAAATCAGAAGAATTTTCTGTAAATGATTAATTAATACAATGGCTTTTATTCCATTAATCTAATTTTTTCCCAATGAACATAATGTTAATTTCACCAACCTCTGGGGGTATTGGTGGGATAGCGCAACATGTGGATGGATTATCACAATTTTTAACCGGATTAGGTCATCAGGTAGATGTTATATCATCTGTAAATACATTAACTATACCAATTAAACGACTACAAAATCCAAGCTTCATGCTTTCATCGTTCTTAAAAACTAAATTTAAAAAAAATAATGACATTGTTCACTCCCATCATCTTGTTGGTGCTTTAGCAATGAAGAATGCCCCTGGCAAAAAAATATTGTCAATTCATGGTGTTTATTCAAAAAATATAGATCAGCTTTATGGTAAAGCAACCTCAAACATATCAAAAAAATATGAAAAAACAGTATTGAATTTTGCAGATGTTATTACCGTCAATTCCAATGAGGGGTATAATTATTACACTGAAATGGGATTCAATGTTGTACAGATTCCAAACGCAATTGATCTTGATATTATTCCAAAAAAATCTACCAGACAATTTGATAATCAAATGATTTTCGCAGGGCGTTTGTCAAAAGAGAAGGGAGTTGAGACTCTAATCAAAACCGCTGCACAATTACCAGATAATTATCATCTACTCATTGCTGGATCAGGTCCTCTGGAAGGAAAAGTTAAAGATCTGGCTACTAAAAAAACCAATGTACATTATTTAGGATACCAATCAAAACAAAATGTGCTTTCTCTTATGCACAGCTCAGATTTACTTATTCAACCATCCTTGGAAGAAGGAATGAGCTCTACACTTCTAGAAGCAATGGGCTGTGGTACATGTATTCTAGCTAGCAATATAGAAGGAATTAGCGAGATAGTTGAAAATGAAAAAACTGGTGTACTTGTAGAACCAAATAACAGCGATGAATTGTTAAACAAAATATTAGAATTGTTACCAGAAAAAGAAAAAAGATTAAGAATGGTTAAGGAAGGACTTCAAATCGTGAAACAATATGATTGGAAAGAAGTTGGGAAACTCTATCTTGATACATATCAAAGACTTTTGCAATCATAAAAAGAGTATTATGATGCCTCATTTGATCTAGCTCATTGCAGTCAGAAAAAGAATTAGTTAAAGTTGAAAAGTCATCTCGGTATGGACACTATCTGTTAGTAGTTGGAATACTTGCTCTTTGCTTTTCATTATCTTTTATCTTACGAGTGTCACCTTTAGAATATGGTTTTGAATTAACTGAATATGATCCATTTTTCAATTACAGAGCAACTGAGTTTATAATTGAAAATGGATTACCATCGTATTTAGAATGGAATGATGATCTGAGCTGGCATCCACATGGAAGGATAGTTGCTTCTACTTCACAAATAATGCTTCATACTTCTGCTGCAACACTTTACCAAATTTTTGGTATGGGTTCTAGTCTTTATGATTTCACAATAATGTTTCCAGTGGTTATCAGTTCACTTACAGCAATTGTTATTTTTGCACTAGTTAGAACAATTGGGGGTACAACAGCTGGTCTTTTTGCGTCACTCTTCTTTGCTATTTCTCCTATAATCATTATGAGAGGCACGCTAGGATGGTTCAAATCTGAGCCATTAGGTCTTTTTTACGGATTATTAGCTGTTTACCTAATTATCAGCGCTATAAAATCAGACAAAGGAAAAATTTCTGTTGCAAAGATTATAGGTGCGGGAATCTTACTAGCATTTGGCCTGGCTTCATGGGGAGGCATACAATTTTTCGTATTACCAATAGGATTTTTTTTCTTGGCACTACCATTTCTAAGAAAAGATGACAGGTTCATTGTATATACGTCCGTAATTTTTACATCTGTATTCCTTTTGACAACTATACTTTTTGATCTGTTGAAAGCTACTGCATTACCAATAGAAACTGGTATTACGTTTGTTTATAATCTGAATGGGGTTTTCCTATCTGGATGCACTGGATTTCTGGTGGTATGTATTATAGTCAAGAAGATCATAAGCAAAAGCCAATTACGTTATGGTCTTGCACTCTTAGGTGGTGCTGTAATAGCTGGAATCGCAATAGTTTCTGCCGGCCTTATCAATTTACCAACATTTAGGTATCTTAACGCTGCAAATCCATTTTTGATCACATCTAACTTACTTACAGATTCAGTGTCCGAACATGCAACAACAACCACTGATATTTCATTTTACATGCTGTCAGTTTTGATGATTTTTGCAGGAATAGGAGGATGGTTACTCTTCCAAAAAAAAGTCAACAATTCCTTTAATATTAAATACGAAATGGCAGCGTTTGCACTCATAATTGGATTTCTTGGGATCTATTTCAGCTCTGCATTTGTCAGATTAGAGATATTTGGTTCAATCTCAATTATTATACTAGCATCATTAGGATTATCAATTCTGGTATCAAAAATACTAAAAGGAAAAGATACGACTACAAAACCTGTAACTAAAATTTCTTTTCTAGTGATAATTGTAGTATTGTTAATGGTACCTATGGTTTATCCTGAAAAACTTAACTGGTCAAATAATAATCAAGGAATACCCATTGTCATGCTTAACAGTGGTACACATTTTGATATCTCCACAACTGATTGGCCTGATGCTATGCGATGGTTAAAGGAAAATACACGTGAAGACGTGGCTATTGCGGCTTGGTGGGATTATGGATACTGGATTAGCACACTTAGTGAGAGAAAAACTCTGGCTGATAATTCTACATTGCTAGATTGGCAGATTAGAAAATTAGCTGCAATGTATATGAGTACACCAGACAATGCTTGGCAAATTTTAAACAGTGATGCAGAAATTGATGCTAGTTCATATTATGTAACTATACCAGCAGATCTTCGTAATCCAACTGGCATGACGGATGATGTCTATGATGTAGAACAAAACAAATTTGATGCATTCGAAATGTGGAAAGCTGATTCATCACCAGAAAAAGAATATGATGCTGATATAGCTAGTAAATATCCAACATTATTTGATTACTGGAGATCGGAAGTGTATGATTTACCACCGGTATTAACTGGTTTAGATGCTGACTACATTATAGTAAATCTTGCAGCATGGAAATTATCTGATGAAAACGTAATGGATTTGTATACAATTGAACAGAAAGGTGGTGACGAAACTAAGGCTTTTTGGTTCATGAAAATAGCTGATTTACGTGTTATGGATTATTATCAAAGAGATTTGAAGAGTTACACTGATAAATTCTGGGATGAGACGCTTTTAGGACATTTAATACCATTTACACCTATAGCATACGTAGATCCTGACAATACTGAAGTTCAATCAAAAACCTATCTGCCAGGTTATCTTGCAATCTATGTAAAAAATATCAAGTTTCCAACAGATGGAGATGGACCATTTCAATTGGTGTATGTTCCTCCATCATTTGAAAAAGATGTAGAGGGTTCACTTACTGGTCCCCTAATCTATAAAGTAAACAAGGACTATAATCCAAATGAATAATTGTTCTTTTTGTGTTCGAGTTACTAGTTACATAGTTGCCTGTGATGCTTCATGAAACATCTGGCTTTTTGCACAACCTGCTGCTAGCTCGTCTCCAGCTCCTCTTCTCATAAGTCCTCTGTATAGACCATCTTCGAGTTTTTCACCCTGTCGTTCTTCCCATTCCTCAACGGTAATGGAGTATTTCTTTTG
>ENA-UPTF01001748-UPTF01001748.1-marine-metagenome-genome-assembly--contig:-NODE-1748-length-13346-cov-3.829151_pt1 | contig 13346 bp, 13 predicted proteins | sample MGYA00238166_ERZ767019 | MGnify/ENA primary metagenome ERZ767019 (study PRJEB28930, sample SAMN06266391) | marine metagenome | isolation source: Sea water from 250 m depth | place: Atlantic Ocean...
TTCCGGATAGGGCGACGCTCTACGCGGGTGCTGTGTTCGTAGTGGAATTGCCGCCGTCGCTGGCGCACCAATCTGCTGTCGTTCGGTCACCGTACGAGCTGGGCCTATCTCCGGTGACCTATGAGGCCGCGGTCGTAGGCACACCCACTGTCGTCCAGGAGCGACCCGCCGTGGCGGAGGCATTCTGTCCTGGTACCGAAGTGGTTACCTACAAATCGGTCAGGGATCTCTCGCAGCTGTTGCCGATGCTCTTAACTGATCACACCGAACTTGTGACAATTGGGGAAGCAGCGTGGTCTCGTGTCACCGCTGACCACACGTGGTCGCGCCGCTGGAGATCGTTGCTCAAACCGTGGGTGATTGAACCTGAGATTGGAAGAGACGAAGACGTCTCTTATGTGGGGCAATCCAACGTACTTACCCGAGCTAGTTGATTTGACACCCATCAGAGTGATGGCCCCATTAGATAAATATTGGTTAGGTGTGTAGGGGAGTTAGCGCTCTTGTAGTTGAGTGATCCACGCCCGCACATCCCCAACAAGTAAGTGAGGCACTTCCATTGCAGCGAAATGTCCGCCGTGTCCGAACTCGGTCCATCGTTGGACGTTGTAAACCTGTTCGCACCATGTGCGGGGAGGTAGGAAAATCTCGCCTGGGAAACGTGCGATGGCAACGGGAACTTCAACCATGTCAAAGCTTATGGGTGACTGACGCATCTCGTAGTAGATGCGAGCGGAACTTGCTGCGGTCGCAGTAAACCAATAAATCGAAATGTTTGTCAGTAGCTGATCCCACGTGTAACTCTGCGAAAGATCCCCATCGCAGTCGGACCAAGTGCGGAACTTTTCGACGATCCACGCCGCGAGACCCACAGGCGAATCGTCCAACGCGTAACCGATCGTTTGGGGCATGGTGCCTTGAATTTCGGCGTATCCGCCATCGACTTTTTTTCGGAATTCGAGCTTGTCAAAAGCAATTACATCCAGAGAATCAGGTTTCTCACGAGCTTGTGGTGTCGGTCCTGCGATCGGCATTGTGATGTGGATGCCCAATAAGTGGTCGGCGTCGACGCGTCCAAGTTCGGTCGTAATGATCGAACCCCAATCGCCGCCCTGAGCGAGGTAGCCGCTGTACCCCAAATCTGCCATGAGTTGTTTGATCATTTGGGCCATCTTCAGTGGGGAATTACCCAGTTTTTGAGTTGGACCGGAAAAACCGAATCCGGGCAACGAAGGAAGCACAACGTGGAACGCGTTGTCTTCATGACCTCCATGAGCCACTGGGTCGGTAAGAGGTCCAACTACTTCAAGAAACTCCGCAATAGAGCCAGGCCAGCCATGGGTCATCACTAACGGGATGGCATTTTCATGAGGTGACCGGATGTGTGCGAAATGAAGTTGTTCGCCGTGGAGTTCGCAAACAAACTGCGGCCACTCGTTAAGGCGAAGCTCTATTGCCCGCCAATCAAAGGTGTTTTGCCAGTACTGACATAAATCGATCAGCGTGTCGCGATCTGTACCCAAGGTCCAAGGTTGGTCTGCGATTTGTTGTGAAAACCTGGCGTGACTTAAACGAGTTTTCAGATCGCTGATCGCTTCGTCTGCGATCGCGATGGTGAACGGTTGATGATCGGTCATTTTCTTACCTGGACCCCATTAGATCTATGAATCTTTCCGGTGAAATATTGCCGCCTGAGAGGATCACACCGACACGATCCCCCGCAATTTGGGTTTTGTCAGCCAGAAGTGCTGCTAGCGCGCAGGCGCCACTAGGTTCAACAACTTGTTTTTGAATCCGAAATAAATGATCCATGCCATCAAGTATTTGATTGTCAGTCACCGTCACGATCTCAGCAACACGCTGTTGCATGATCGCGAATGTGTGCGTTCCAGGTGCTGTGGTTTGTTGCCCGTCGGCAATGGTGTCGGGAACTTCGATTTCCACTATTTGGCCTTGCTGAAGCGACAGTTGGACATCATTGCCTGCTTCAGGTTCCACGCCGACAATGCGACATTTGGGGTTGACTCGGTGGGCTGCCAAAGCGCAACCCGATATAAGTCCGCCCCCGCCTACGGGAACAATGAGGTGGTCAAGTGGTCCCGATTCTTCGAAAAGTTCTCGGGCGCAGGTTGACTGGCCCGCGATTACATCGAGGTGATCAAAGGGTGGGATCAAGGTGAGGTTGTAATCGGCAAGGACCGCAGCTGCGACGTCTTCTCTTCGTTCCGTGTAGCGGTCATACAACACGATGGTCGCACCGTAACTTTCGGTGGCTTGCCGTTTCGACGTTGGAGCATCATCAGGCATCACCACAGTTGCTGGGATCTGGAATATTTGGGCAGCTCGGGCAATCGCTTGGGCATGGTTACCGGAGGAATAGGTGATAATTCCTCGCGCCCGAATGTTGCTGTCGAGTGCTGCGATGGCGTTGAAAGCTCCTCGGAACTTGAACGCCCCCGTCCGCTGCAGATGCTCAGCCTTGAGGTAAATTTCGGCACCGAGAGCGTCGTCCAACAAACGTGAACGAAGGACGGGTGTTCGTCGTACCACACCGGTGAGTCGGCTATTTGCTGCGTCTAGATCAATCTCGTTCAGCACTGACAGCTCAGGGTTGATGGGTTAAGCGAAACAGTCGAAGATCTCTTGAATAGCGTGCATTTGCCCGCCGCTGGTGCTGGACGGCACCAAAATGGGTGTCTTGCATCCTTGGTCAAACCACTCTTCGACACCTTCTCGTACCTGATCGGCAGATCCGTAAAGCGTCGCGTTCGACAGCCATTCGTCGGTCATACAAGAAAGAACGCGATCGCGGTCACCGTCGGCAATAGCAGCCTCGATGCTTTCCATTTCTTCGACGTACCCCGCCTGTTTCCAATAGTTGCGGTAGTTCGGTAGTGCGACGTACCCCTGCAAAGTTTTGCGGTTCCGGGCGGCCCCAGCATCGCGATCTGGGTCAATGACAGTAGGGATCATGTTCCCGACAAGAAAATCGCCATCCTGAACGTTCTGAGGGATGTCGGCAACCGAGTTATTGAAGTCGTTGCGGCTGGCGTTAGCCCACACTGCTCCCGCCCCAATCTCGACAGAAAGCTCCACCATCTTCCGGCGTAAGGTGGCGAGAACGATTGGCGGAAGTTCCCCGTGGGTTTCCGACGCCCGCTGCATGGCGGATACGTACTCGCGAATGTCCGCGAGAGGTTTGCCGGGGGTGATACCCAAACGTTGGTGAACCGGTCCGTGGGTGACCCCTATCCCGAGCCGGAACCGGCCATCGCTTATTTCGTGGATAAACGCGGCCGTGGCGGCTAGGTCCTCTGCGTTCCGAAAATAGATTGGCTGAACTGAAGTTCCGAAAATAATTTCGTTGGTAACCGAAGCAATGCCTTGGCATAACGCGACGCAATCGCCCATCGACGGGCAATAAATGCCAGTGAAGCCTCGGCGCTCGATCTCTGCAGCGACGTCGAGGGTTTGTTGACGCCGGCCCCGCACGGCAGCCAGCGAGATTGCAGGCATATTCATTTGTTTCCCCTCCAGGTAGAGACGCACCGGTTGCGGTGAAATCCCATCCCAAGATCATGCCCTCAAATCTGATGCTTTGCTTAAGTCGTGGTCGTGCGATCGTTTCGGTACCCTCGATGAACCTTGGGGCTGTAGCTCAGTTGGCTAGAGCACCTGCTTTGCAAGCAGGGGGTCGTCGGTTCGAGTCCGATCAGCTCCACAAACAAAACCCCTGTTCACAGGCCTAAACCAACCATCCTCTTACGAGACTGACGGGGGTGTTTTTGGGTCTAGGGGCACTCCTGGGGAACCAGACCACACGGGCATCGTTGGGTCTGTCGCGACACTGTTACCCGGCTTTGCCGTTCGGTTATAGTGTTCAGCTGTCCCAGTGGTGTTCTCGGATGACGGGAAGTTCCCGAGCGAGAGACGGGGCATTGGGAGAGACCATATGGAAGCCAAAGAACGAGTCAAGGCATGCGGCGAGATGCTCGCCGAGTTAGTCCAGGGGACAGAACGCGACCAGTTTGATCTTCCGACGCCCTGCAGTGAGTGGAAGGTTGTGGACCTCCTCGGTCACGTCACGACGGGAGCACACCTCTTCGCTACATCCATCAGGGGGGAGGAGTTTGAAATCGGCAATCCGACTGATCTGGTCGGCGACGACCATGCCGCCTCATTCCGGGCCGCGATCGACTCCTTTGGGTCAGCTATCGACGAAGCAGACGACTTCGATGTGTTGATTCCTATGCCATTTGGTGAACTCCCACTCTCGGTGGTGCTCGAAGTCCTTGGTTTCGACGTGCTACTCCACTGCTGGGATCTGGCCCGGGCCACCAGCCAGAACTTCGATCCCCCAACCGAGATCCTTGACGCAGGTGCGGCCTTCGCCCATGGGTTCGTCAACGACGACCTACGTGACTCGGGCGCTTTCAGTCCTGAAGTTTCGGTTGAAGATGACATTGCGGCAATCGACCGACTGGCGGCCTTCTGCGGTCGAACTCCCTGAGCGGTAGACGGAGACCTGTAGCGGATCAAGAGACTCGCAGCCCAGACCGAGTCCGATCAGCTCCACAAACAAAACCCAAGAAACTTGGGTTATGCGAGGTCAAATTGGAAGGGCGCTGTGTGAGGAGCTTTTCTGGCGCGACCAGGATCGAGCGGCCCACACCAGTTCAGTTGCCTCTTGGTAGGTCATAGCGTCACGCTTGTTCACGAACGCCGGAGGCTCTGATTTCTTGTCGCTCACTGCACACATCCATAGTGGGCCGACGACACGTGTCGGGCGTACCGGCGCAGCACCGACCCCTGCGGAATCGTGCTCGTCAAGTCTCTCGGCCCGATACTCGCCATCCGTCTCTGTAACTCGCTGTGGTCGATCGCTACGTCAAGAGTCCGATTAACCGGATCGATGACAATCGTGTCGCCGTCCTGTACCGATGCGAGCGGACCGCCGTCGGCGGCCTCAGGGCAAATATGTCCGATGAGGATTCCGTGCGAGACACCGCTGAACCGGCCATCAGTGATGAGCGCCACGTCCTTGCCCAAACCACGTCCTTGCAACTCGACAGTGAGCATCACCATCTCGGGCATGCCTGGGCCGCCCTTGGGGCCGACGTTGCGCACTACAACTACGTCGCCAGGCACGATGACTCCGGACTGGATAGCGGTCATGGCGTCCGGTTCGTTTTCAAACACCTTGGCGATTCCGCGGAACTCGCCCGTCTCAAGAGTTTTGCCTCCCAGTTTCAGGACACAACTCTCCGGAGCCAGATTTCCGTGCAGGACCGTGATGTGGTTGTTCGGTTGGGCTATCGGCGCCGATACCGGTTGGACCAAGTCCTGGTCACCCAAATCGGCCAACGAGGCCACGTCTGCCAGGTTCTCAGCGAGGGTCTTTCCAGTGACCGTCATGGCGTCGCCATGTAGGAAGCCATTATCGAGGAGCTCTTTCATCACGACCGGCACCCCGCCGAGTTCGTGCAGAGCCACCATCGAGTACGGACCGTGCGGTTGAAGATTCGCAATGAGCGGCACCCGCTCGCCGATCTCCTGGATGCGATCAATGGTGAGGTCCACCTCTGCATCGCGAGCGATCGCCAGCAAATGTAGGTACATGTTGGTCGAGCCCCCCATCGCGTAGGCGGTGGTGATGGTGTTCTCGAAGCCCTTCATGTTCATGATGTCCCGGGGCCGAATGTCGGCGTCGATCAGGGTGTAGAGAGCTTCGATGGTCGCCTCCACCTGAGCCTTCACGTCGTCGTGAATATCGCTCGCGGCGTCATAGTCGGCTGGATGTGAGGCACCTCGGGGCAACATCATCCCCATCGCTTCGGTAATGGTGCTCATGGTGTTCGCTGTAAACATCGCCCCACAGGTGCCACTGCCGGGCATCACGTTCCGTTCGACCTCTTCGAATTCCTCTCGGCTGATCCGATCGGCTCGCATCGCCGCTCGTGCCTCGGCCCAGTCGAGAACCGTCAGGTTGTTACCCTTCGACGCCCATGGCTCAAAGTCCACGCAGCCCGGCGAGCTAGTCCCTGGGTAGATCACGAGCCCAACGTCGTTGGTCCGAGCCAGGGGCATCATCGCGGCCGCGCCCGTCTTGTCGCAACCTGAGATGACAACCATCGCCTCGCCGTGATGGGCCCGATGCCCGATCTCAAACGAGTCGGCGATGATGTCTCGTGATACAAGGCTGTAGCTGGCATTGGCTGAACCCTGGGTAAGAGCATCGGAAACCGCTGGTGCACCAACGACCAACCCTTGTCCGCCATGGGAAGCGATCGACTCCGACAGCAGGTCTGATATGCGCTCGACCCGGTTGTTGCAGCGATGGGCGTTTGTGTAGGCCCCCGCGACCGTAACGATCGTGTTCTTCGCCGCGATGGTCTCGGGCTCAAACCCGGCCGCCCGCAACTCGAGACTTGCCCGCTTCCAATGATTCCCTGCCATCCCCCCACCCTACTTTTCAAAATTGGGGGCGCCCAACGCGATCAAATAACGCAGGTTCAGCTTCTCTGGGCCAATTACGCTCGCTTCAGAGTCGAGCTTGTTGAGGGGGACCCGATGGTGCAGGCGGTCGAAGGGGTTGTTTTCCCGTGGTTGGATCCGTCGCGGTATTCCTTCGCGCTTGGTATCGAAGCTGGGGGAGCGACATGGCTGGCGGGGCAGACGGCGTCGCGTCACGATCCAGCGAGTGGGCGCGTGGCTAGCGGTGGGTCCGCCGCGGAACAGGCCGGTATTTGTTGGGACAAGATCGGGGCCGTACTGAATGCTGCGGGTCGTGATATTGAAGAATGTACGGAAGTGGTCGAGTACCTGACTGCGGAGGGACTTGACGTTCGCGACGAAATCGCCAGGGCGCGGCCGACATCCTGTGCAGCGTCAACAATGGTGGTTGATGCGCTGGTGCGACCGGACGCCATAGTCGAAGTAGAGGTCGTCGCTGGTGGACCGCCCCGTCAGGTGCGTCTGCCGCAGTTGTTGCCGATCGACTCCGATGGGTCCGTCGTCGCGTCGGGGGATCTCGTCGGCCAATGCGAGTGGGTATTAGAAGAGGCCGCGCGTCGCCTGGGCGAGTTTGATCTTGGGCTGGAGCATGTCGTTCGCACCGTCCAGCAAACGACGCCCGCGACCCGCCGCGACTACCGAGCAACAGCTGAGGCGCGGCGCCGGTTGCTGGGCCCAGCGTTTCCAGCTTCGACGGGGGTGCTCACCTCACAGCTCCCTCACCCCGACGTGCTAGTCGCACTCGACGTCTGGGCGTCAGCCGCCCCGAAGGAGATTGTGCCGCACGCCGAAGATGCCTACGCGTCGTTAACGTTCAGTCCGGCCACGGTCGCCGACTCGGTTGTCTACATCTCAGGAACCACGGCCTGGGATCCCACCACCGGTGGAACCATTGGTAAGGGCGACGTGGGTATGCAGGCAGAATTCGTGTATGACCAGATCCGTCAGGTACTCGAAGCAGCTGGCGGAGGTATCGATGATCTCGTAAAGACGATTGAATACGTGACACCGGACGCCCTGCCCAATTACCGCGACGTCAACACGGTTCGCGAGAACGTGCTCGGTCGACCTTTCCCAGCATCTACGGGTGTGGCGATCAACGCCCTGCTGAGCCGTGACTGGTTGATCGAGGTCGAGGCTGTAGCTGTGTTGAACCCATGACCGAACAAGTCACACTGCTGACCGAGAAGGTTCAGGCTTGGGTCGGCGCGACAGCCGTCTACACCGCCCCCGAGGAACTGAGCAGGGCGTCGATTCGCACGTTTGCTTTGGCCATCGGCTCAGACCCCAGTCGCTGGACTAACGAAGCGCCACCAACACTGATATTCGAAACATGCCAGTTGACCGGGCTGTCGGCGCGCGACACGTCGGGATATTTGGGCCACAACTGGGGGCTGCCCCTCCCGGTCCCATGCACCATGATTCGAGGTGGCAACGACTATCGAATCAGCCGACCGGCCAGGCCCGACGACATCATCAGCACCAACTGGAAAATTACCCAGATACGTGAACGTCACGATGCTGATGGTCGGCCTCTGCTGATTGTCGTCGCCGAGGCTGTGTACTTGGCGGTCGACGGTGAAGAGATTGCCTCGAACACCGAGACCTTGATCTACCGCCCGACAGAGTCCGTGCTATGAAGGTCGGCGAGCGGCTCCCCGACTTGGTACGCACCATCACGCTCACCGACATGGTCGCTTATGGGGGTGCAACATGGGACTCCCACCGTCTGCACTACGACACTGATTTTGCGGTTCGCGCTGGTATGGAACGCGCAGTCGTTGATGGCCAGATGTTGGGAGCGTTGTTCGGGGAACAGCTGACACGCTGCCTCGAAAATGGTCAGTGGATTAGCCGCCTGTTCTTTCGCAACATTGCCCCCACCTACGCCGAAGAGACAGTGGTGTGTGAGGCTGAGGTAACCGAGGTAAACGAAGGGCGGACACTCGTCAAGCTGAGAGCACGCGTGGGTGATCGTTTAGTCGTTGCCGAGGCGGGCGCCGAATTGTCCACCGTTTAAGAAGACGGCGCAGTCACAGTCTTTTAACGACACCGAGGGTTGTTAGGTCTCTTCACACGGTTCCCTTAACGGCGTTGGCAAAGGCATTAACGGTCACTGTTTGACTGTCGTCTACGCCAAGAGCATCCCGGGTCATTGTTTTCACTCGATGGCCTACGTCGGCTGGAAGCTTGGACAAAATAGGCCCTACGGAAGGTGAGTTGTGACTTAGATCCCAAAACTGTTCGAAGTTTTCAAAGGTTCGATCCACAGAAATTTGTTTTACTGCCACTTCCTTTAATCCAGCTTCAAGCCACGTTGATTCAAGTCTGTTAATGCGTGAAACCTCGGCAGTTGGCGCCAACGGATGGGGTATGTCTAAGACGCGAAGTTGAGCGTTGATGGCCTCCATAGGTAAGCCACCTTCAAGAACGTCCCAAACGTAAGCTGAGATGACGCCACCAGGCCGAACAACTCTGGCCATTTCAGAAACCCCAACCGCAGGTTCAGGCACGAAGAACAGCACTAGCGCCATGGTCGCGTAATCAAAGCGATCAGCTTCAAATTCTAAATCCATTGCATCCCCCACCTGGAACGACACCCGGTCGGAGACAATGCGTCTTGATGCAAAATCAATTTGCTCAGAAGATGGATCAATGGCGTGAATTTCGGAAGGATCATGGTGTGTATAGATCTGTTCAGTGAACGCACCATTACCGCAGCCAATATCTAGCCAGGCTTTTGCAGTCTCAGGGGAAAGCCAATCTAGAAACTGATCGCCAACTAGTTGAGTCCATACCCCCATCCATTTCTCATAGGACTCGCCGTCCTGAAACTTAATTTCTTGCCCCACTTGTTGACCCTCCACTCGCTTTTATCATCCAACCAAAAACGCTCGCCGCTTGGCCGCAAAAATATATATTCGGCTCACTCAGCGACTGAGCCATTGAACCAACTACGAGCGAACGCCGACGACCAACAGGATGGCCAGGATGGGGTTTGAACAATAGCTCCCACCTTGGGAGGGAACCGGTCGCCGTGTTGCCAATAGCGGTAGGGGTGGCCGATGTATTAATCGCCAGTTTCGGGTACATCAACGTCCGCTTGTTGGTTTTCCGGTGGAACGTAGCCCCATCCCGTATTGCTTGAGTTCGATTACGTTGCCGTCTAAGTCACGGATGTAAGCAGCTGGTCCCCAACCCAATGCGCCGTAAATGGAGTCAAACACCCGCACAATCTCCACATCGTCGCAGGACAGCACTTCTCCCAAAGCCCCGGTCACGGACAATGAAATGTGGTCAACGTTTTCGCCCGTCCGTTCAGTTTCCAAGAGATCGATGATGGTAGTGCTGTTAATCCGCATTGAAAGGAACGGAACTTCGCCGGATTTCCATTCGTCGTAGCGTTCCGGTTTCAAACCGAGACGATCCCGATACCAGCACATAGCTCGTTCAGCATCTCGAACGTTTATCACCAGATGGTCTATTCCCTCGACCTTCATAGCTCCACCTCAAACACCTTCCCGGCATCGCTGACCGTTGTCCAACACCTGGTACTGCCGCTCTCTGTCGTTTTGGGCAACTAACTCCTGATCCACGCTCCGTTGAACCGCACCATCGGGCGCGTATTGCACGATGTAGCTCTTACGCACATGTTCGGTGAGATTTGGTCCAGTTCGGTGGGGGGTGAGCGAAGAGAACACCACGATGTCACCTGCCGCGGCAGGAATAGGGATCGCTTCGCTCGAAGATGGCGCGCAACGCCAGCCCAGCGGTGTTAGCTCGTGCGCCAGAGTGCCATACCGATGAAGCCCTGGGATCACCCATGGGCATCCGTTGCTTTCGTCGGTATCAGTGAGAGCGATCCAACATGTGAGGTATTGCTGTGGCTCAAGGTAGGTGTACCCGTTGTCCTGGTGAAACGGGAACTCCTCCGGATTTTCGGGTTTCTTATAGACAGCCTGATCCCAATACAGTCGAACATTGGGTCCGATGAGGTCGTGACAAAGACCAATCAAAGGGTCGGCGGTACTGAACTCACGCAATTTGCGCGACCGCTTTACGAGATGCTTGGTAAAGGTAATCGCGTCGGCTTTAGAAATGAAGATCCGACCATCAGGCTGTTGCCGCAAAAACTCCTCAGCCTCGCGCTCAAAAGGATCAATCTCCTCGATGAGATTGGCAACCTGTTCGCCGTTGAATGCGCCCTCGTACAAAAAGAATCCGTCCTCATCAAACTGGGCAACCTGCTGAGCGGTGGTGGCTCGTCCCGAAAGAGGTGACGACTGCCAGGCGAAAGTCTCGTTGAAGGGATGCAATTTAGGCATAGTCACCCGACGCGTCTCTCACCGACTGGCATCCAGTCGTTGATAGGTGCCGGGTGCTCCGCCAAGTCGACAGTTCCTCGTTCGCCGAAGTGGTAGACCATCGCTGCGCGTATCGCACTCGAATTGTTGTCCTTAGATCGGTGCATCAAGTGGCTGTGAAAGATGAGCAGGTCGCCCGGGGCCATCGTTACTGGCCGTTCGCCCGACATGTCGTGATCGAGAATTTCCACGTAACCCTGATTGGCGTTTGGTCGTCGATCTAAAAGGTGCTCATGTACGGGCTCGAGATGTGAACCTGGCACGACGTGTAGACACCCATTGGCAAGCGTTGCCTCAGTCACAGCAAGCCACACGCCGACCTGCGGTCCACGGTCGAAGGGGAAATAGAAGGCATCTTGGTGCCAAGGTTGACCCCAGGCGCCGGGATTCTTGAAAATGAATTGTGACAAGAAACAATCAATGTCGGTGCCGAGGAGATGTTGCACCGAAGCGACAAGATCAGGTTGGGTCGCAAATTCGTGGAATACCGAATCTCGGTGAACCTTGAAGACCTTCGATACGCGTTCCTCGGCAAGCGCCTCAGAACCCACGGAGTCGGCCAAATTTCGTTCCGGGTGCACAATGGCCGTGCCGGCTACGCCGCGCCCGTCAGCTTCTCGCGCCAAATCAATCGCTCGTCGCAACATAGCGTCGCAGACGTCAGGGGGCGAAAACTCTTTAACCAGAAAAAAGCCGTCTCGATCCCATGCGGCGGCGTGCCTAGCGGATAGAAACATCGGTTGTCGTCCAGTTGACGCCGGCAACTACTTCGATTTCCAACACCCCCACAGGATACGGCCACGAGTGCCAGCGCTCGACTGGGTTGTTGGAATCCGACTTAGATCTGAGACAGGAAGCCCCTCAAGGCATCGTTAACCATTTCGGGGTCGGTCATGTTGGGGGCGTGCGCGGCTCCCGGGACTCTCACCAGACTTCGACAGTCGGGTAACAGCTGGGACAAAGCTTCAGCAGCTTCAATGGGAATCGCCTGATCATCTTCTCCGTGAATGATCAACACTGGGCAAGCTACTTCCGACATGCGATCGGTGATGTCCTCACGGAAAAGAAGGGTCGCCATCGGGTGTTCGAGCGTTGACCTGTCACGTGCCTCCCATTTAGTGATCCATTCAGCGCTGAGATCGGGGTCACCGATGATCATCCCAGCAACCGTTTCACCCAGCTCGCCGAGAGGCTGATCGACCTGCCATTGATTGAACATGGCGCTATAGCCTTCAATTTGTTCCTCAGTGAATGCGCCGGCTTCGCTGTCGATCAGAACTATCCCGGCGACTCGATCCGAGTGCGTAAGCGCGGCACGAAGCGATAAGAACCCGCCCTGGCTCATCCCAACGAAAACGGCTCGACCGATTTCTAGGTGATCCAATAGGGCAACGGCATCGTCGGCGGAATCCCAATACGAAAAAGGCTCGTCAGCTGGTGTTTCACCAAAACCACGTTCGTCCCAGGCGACACATCGGAAATCATCTTTCAGCGCGACCACCTGCTGGTCAAACATTGTCAGGTCCATGAGGAACCCGTGGCTAAATATCACCGCTAAGCCCTCACCCCCCGAATCGACGTAGTTGATCGACTGCCCATTGACATTCGCTACAGACACAAGAGTCCACCTCTCAGTAATTCATCGGATTCAAATTGTCACACATGGCAGAGTCCGGCATGCCCCCGAACCGTTGAACCAAAATCTAAGCCGGACATACCTACATGAAGCACAATGTTAATCAGGTCACATACAAGGTCCGAGGGGATATGCCGACTCCGCCATCAGAAGAACAGATAATTGACTGGTTCGAAGATCTATCCAACTGGGGACGATGGGGTGACGATGACCGTCTCGGCACTCTGAACCATTTGACTGCCGCGAAACGAGTTTCAGCCGCCAAGCTGGTGCGTGAGGGCCTTTCAATCTCATGTAGCTGGGATATTCGCACAGGCCAACAACCAGGCGCGACCGTCGAATCTCAGCGCTACATGCTCTCGACTGGCTTGGGCCTCGACGAAGAAGGTCGACGCGGCCTCATGGGAGCTGGTCGCGCAGGTGGAGCACAGGAGTTCATCGGGATGGTGTTTCATGGACTCGATGTCACACATCTTGATTCGCTGGCTCACTTGTTCTGGGACGGGAAAATGTACGGCGGCGTCCCCTCATCTTTGGTCTCAGACCGCCAAGGCGCTTTGAAACACGACGTTCTCGCCTTGCGGGACGGTGTAACGACTCGTGGCGTGTTGTTGGACATCGCAAGACTTCGCGGCGTAGAGGTGCTTGACCCTGCAGATCACATCTACCCCGAAGATTTGGAGGCGGCAGAAGAAGCAGCTGGTGTCCGATGTGAACCCGGTGATGTACTGCTGGTTCGTACGGGCGAAGGGGGAGCGCGCCTTCGAGAAAAAAAGAGTTACAACGCAAATAAACCGCGTTCGGGCTATCAGGCGGCTTGTCTTCCCTGGCTT
>ENA-UPTF01001749-UPTF01001749.1-marine-metagenome-genome-assembly--contig:-NODE-1749-length-13346-cov-2.650539_pt1 | contig 13346 bp, 14 predicted proteins | sample MGYA00238166_ERZ767019 | MGnify/ENA primary metagenome ERZ767019 (study PRJEB28930, sample SAMN06266391) | marine metagenome | isolation source: Sea water from 250 m depth | place: Atlantic Ocean...
TCGACTCCGATTTCACGCGCTTTGCGGCGATGCTGTCCCGCCGTGTACGCTTCGTACGGGAGCGCGACCTGGATCTGACGAGAACTATCGCAACAGATAGTGGCAATGGCGTGGTGTGAGGTGAATTTCCTCGCCAGATCGTTTTGCGGCGAGCGTTTTCGGTCGCCGTCGGCGCTTGGCGTCGGGTGAACGTGAGCGAGGCTGACGGAGCCAGTTTTGCGGCACTAAAGGGTTTCTTGGTGGCAGTGATATGTCTGGTTTTTGTGCAACTGTTGCTCGGTGCCACGATGCGGCATCAGCACGCCGGCCTGGCGATCTGGGATTTTCCGCTGGCGCACAGTCAGGTTTGGCCGGCGACGGATGAGGCATCCATCGCTCGGTACAACGAGAACCGTGTCGAATTACAAAGGAGCCTCCACGTCCAAAACCAATTGTACGACGCGAATGGGAACCCGCAGGTGTTTCTTGCCAGTGGACGAGAGATCTTATCGTGGCACATCTGGCTGCAGATGCTGCACCGACTGGGTGCGATCGCGACGCTGGCCTTGGCGATGGTGTTTGTGGTGAAGGCCCGCCGCTGGCTTGGTCAAGCGCACGCTTTTACAAAAGCCGGTTATACGTTGCTGGGGATGATCGTTGTACAGGCCGGCATGGGGATCTGGACGATTTTGAGCAACAAGGCGGCGGACGTGGCCACGGGGCATGTGGTGCTTGGTGCGGCGTGTCTAGCATTAGGAAGTTTGCTGCTGCTGACAGCCAAGCGATGCGCGTTTGTCGCCGAGGCAGCCAACGCCGCGGAGCGTTTGGCCAAACGCAGTGATAATGCCGGGGTTGGCACCGACCAAGTGGCGGCAGTGGCCGTGTAGATTTTATTGATGGGAAGCACAGTTCAACAGACTCAGAAGAACCAGGTGGAGAGGGTGACTGCTTGGTCCGTATTCTCCGACTTGGTTAAGCTGCGGCTGACGACGCTGGTGCTAGTCACAACGTTAGTTGGTTTTTATGCAGGGCTCAATTCCGAGAGCGGTGGTTTGGCGCAGAATCTGATCAAGCTAGGCCTGACGCTGCTGGGTACCGGGTTGCTGGCGGCCGGCGCGGCGATCCTAAACCAGTATCTCGAGCGTGATCACGATGCACGGATGGAGCGAACAGCCAGGCGGCCTTTGCCGAGCGGGGCTATCGGCGCAGAGGCAGCGTTGCTGCTTGGCGGCGCCTGCTCGGTGGTCGGGCTCTTGGCCTTGGCCGCCTGGGTCAATTTACTGGTGGCGGTGCTTGGTGCGGTGACGCTCGTCACTTACCTGTTCATCTACACGCCGCTCAAGCGCAAGTCTGAGTGGAATACTATCATCGGGGCGATTCCTGGAGCGTTGCCACCGCTGATGGGATGGGCCGCGGCGCGGGGTGAGGTGGATCCGTTGGGCTGGACGATGTTCGGGATTTTGTTTTTCTGGCAGGTGCCGCATTTTATGGCGATCGCCTGGATGTACCGTGATGACTACGATAAGGCCGGGTTCGTGATGATGCCAAGCGTGGCTGATGGGGAGGCTAGAACCGGTCGGCAGGCGATCAGTCACACCCTCTTTTTGGTCATTGCTAGCCTGATGCCGTTTACGATGAAACTGGCCGGTGCGGTTTACGTTTCCGGTGCGGTGCTTTTGGGAGGGCTTTTTTTATGGGCTGCAGTGAGATTTTCTCGGCAGTTGACCCGGCAAAGCGCTCGGGTTCTGTTTTTCGCCTCCATTATTTACCTGCCACTGCTTCTGGGACTGATGGTGGTGGACAAGCTGAAAATTTGATGCAGAAACAGGTCGCGATTGACAACCGGGCGGTCGAGCCGATACGCTCCACCGCTTTTGGTTCGCGCCACGCCAAGGGAAATAAGAGTTATTTTGTTTTTAATCAACGATGAGCGATAAGGCAGAGGTAACCCAGACACAGGAAGCTGTTGAAGTGCATCATGGTGAGCATGATGAACATCACGCGCAGAGTTTTTGGCGAACGTACATTTTTTCCACCGACCACAAGATCATAGGCATACAGTATGGCTTCTGTGGGCTGGCGTTTTTGTTCTTCGGATTTTGCCTGGTCGCCACGATGCGCTGGTCGATGGCCTATGATGGTCAGGCGGTCCCATTTATCGGGCCGATGTTAGAGGCGATGCTGGGCAGCAACGTGGCTCCCGGTGGGGTGATGAGTGCCGAGCTATATAACGTGTTCGGTGCGATGCATGGCACGATCATGGTGTTCATGGGTATCGTACCGATAGCTTTCGCGGCGTTCGGCAACTACGTGGTGCCGCTGCAGATTGGCGCGGTCGACATGGCGTTTCCCCGGGTGAACATGGCCAGCTTCTGGGCGTTCTTTTTAGGGTGTGTGGTGATGACGGTGAGTTTTTTCATCCCGGGTGGGGCGGCGCAGGCCGGTTGGACTTCCTACTCGCCGCTGGCGTCGATGATCCCGACTGACGGGCAGACCTACTGGCTGATTGGCATGGTGCTGCTGATCACATCGTCGCTGCTGGGTGCGGTGAACTTTCTGGTGACCATCATCAACATGCGTGCCCCTGGTATGACTTGGCTTCGTTTACCGTTCTTTGTCTGGGTCCAGTTCATCACGGCTTTTCTACTGCTGCTGGCGTTTCCTCCACTTGAAGCGGCCGGCATTCTCCAATTGATGGATCGCGTGCTAGAGACCAGTTTCTTCTTGCCGACCGGCTTGGTGGTGGGCGGGCAGGACGTTGATGTCAGCGGGGGCGGTAGTCCGTTACTGTGGCAGCACCTATTCTGGTTTCTGGCACACCCCGAGGTGTACGTCTTGGTACTGCCAGGCATGGGGATCGTTTGCGAGGTGATTGCTAACAATACACGCAAGCCCATCTGGGGCTACAAGTTTCTTGTGGGCTCGGTGGTGGTGCTTGGTTTTCTGGCATTCATCGTCTGGGCGCACCACATGTACATGACCGGTATGGGCACGGTGATCAGCGCCTTCTTTCAGACCACCACGCTTATAATTTCGATTCCGTCGGTGATCATTTTGACGTGCCTGTTCATCTCGCTGTGGGGCGGATCGATCCGTTTTAACACACCGATGCTCTTCGCGTTGGCGTTTCTTCCGATGTTCGGCATCGGAGGGCTGACTGGCTTGCCGCTGGGCTTCAACTTTAGCGACGTGGCGTTGCATGACAGCTATTACGTCATTGCGCACTTCCACTATGTAGTCGCACCAGGAACCATTTTTGCCATATTTGCAGGGGTCTATTATTGGTTTCCAAAGATGACTGGCCGAAGAATGAGCGAATATTGGGGCAAGGTGCATTTCTGGTTGTCGCTCATTTTCATGAACCTGATTTTCCTGCCGATGTTCGCACAGGGCATGGCCGGGATGAGCCGGCGCATGTCGGATGGAGGAGCCACCTACTCACTGGCCAATCCGGATAATGCCGATATAACTGTGGGTGCGCTCAGCGACACGATCATGAATCTGAACGTGTCCATCTCAGCCGCTGCATGGGCGATGCTCGTCGCGCAGGTGCCGTTTATCGTCAACCTGTTCTGGAGCGTGAAACACGGCGAGAAGGTTGAGTCCGACAACCCGTGGCAGGCCACTACTCTGGAGTGGGAGACGCCAACACCGCCGCCCCACGGCAATTTCGCCAAGGAGATCAAGGTGTACCGCGACCCTTACGAGTACAGTGTACCGGGCGCCAAGAAAGACTTCTCGCCCCAGGCGCAGCCCGCTAAGTAAAGCAACTTTATCCACCATGGAAATCCCCTACACGGTTAAACCAAGGCCGGACACTGGCCTGTACAACGGCAAACTGGGTATCTGGCTCTTCCTCGCCTCCGAGGTCATGCTGTTCGGTGCGCTGTTTTCCTCCTATGTCCTGCTGCGCGTGGGGGCTGAGGATGGCACATGGTCGATGGGCCTGATGAATATCACGGTGGGCGCCGGGAACACGATGGTGCTGATTGCTTCGAGCATGTTTGTTGTACTTGCTTGGGCCGAGTTGAAACAGGGCAACCTTGCCGGCTACAAGAAATGGAAATGGGCAACCATCGCCTGTGCGGTGTTGTTTCTTGTGGTTAAATGGTCGTATGAGTGGCCTCAGAAGTTCAAGCATTATGACGTATGGCTGAATGACGCGAAGTTGCTGCACGAAAAGTTCGAGAAGGGCTATCAAGAAACCGTATCACATGCCGAGGGAGGGAACCATGCGAACGACCACGGCGATGCCGCTAATGGGGATGTTCAGAAATTCGTTGAAACGTTTTATACCAAGCGCTTCTTCAAGGAGACAAGCGATGCGAGCCAGACGGCATTCAAGCAAGAGTGGGCCAACGGGACACTTGCGATCTCAGGCCACATCAATGCCTATGAGGAGGCCCAGATCAATGTCGAAGTCACCGGTTGGAATGCCGATGCAGGTGCATCTGAAGCAGATGCTGATAGGGCATTAGTTGAGCTTGGGGTTAGTGTGGAGGAAGCGGCTGAAGACCTTCGTAAAAAGGGAGGATTGATAAAAGAGAGGATCGACTACGACTGGGCCAAGCGGGCGGAATATTTACTTGGCCAAGCGGGATTCAAAGTAACTCTGAGTGTTGCGGGTTACGAGAAGGTTGAGGCACATCCGTGGTTTTGGCGCACTCCGCGCGTGAACGAGGACATTGGAGGTAATCCCAGAGTGCGCTCGATCGTTCTAGGGTTGGACCATACTCACCATCATGACGAAATCGAGATTGAAACCCGGCACATCAGCCGCCTCTCGGCATATGAGCCTAAGCACAGCACATTTTTTGGCATCTACTACACCATCACCGGCTTGCACGCGGCTCACGTTTTCGGTGGCATCATCGTGATGTTGTACAATATGCTCCCGATCGGGTTGGCCTTGTGGCACAAAGACCGCGAGCGGTTCACGAATCGGATTGAAACCTTCGGCCTATTTTGGCACTTTGTCGATTTGGTTTGGATCTTTCTCTTTCCAATCCTTTACATCCTGTAAACAAAATGGGCGACTCACACGATTCACCGGACTTCCTTCAGTATCTTATCAGGCTCTTCTACATGGTTGGCGGCGTGCTAGTGGCGGGCACATTGATCACTGTATTGATAGATGTCTTATTTACATTCTCACTCCCGATGGCTGCGCTCATTGGTTTGGTAATTGCCTTGGTAAAGGCCGGCTTCGTGGTGGCGATATTCATGCACTATAAGTGGGACAAGAAACTGATCATGATCACTTGGACCATGGTGCTTACCTTCATCTTCTTTGCCGGAATGATGGGGTTAATCATGTGGGCAGAAGGGGATATTCCACGTTTGGGGCGGGCTGAAGTGCCTACATTTTGGGTGGTGGCGGCGGCATTATTGGGCGTTGCCCTGCCGGCTGCGTTCACTCTCCTGACGATCAAGCTGCTGAGCCAACCCGCTCCTGTCGAGGTGGCGGCGCCAAGAGCGAAGAGGGTGGCCAAACGGAAGAAAACTGACTGAATATGTCTCTCAAGGCGTTCCATCTGGTCTTTATCCTCCTTTCGATCCTGTTTTCGTTTGTGTTCGGGATCTGGGGGGTGATGAGTGGCGGGACGGCCGAGCTGGTGCTGGGCGTCCTCTCACTGGTTGGAACGGTTGGCATGTCGGTTTATCTCTTTTTCTTCCTTAAGAAATTCAAGCACGTTAGTTACCTGTGAACCGGAGCCACACATACGGGCTGTTAATACTTGCTCTGGCGATGGCCGCTTGGCCAAGCGCCGTGGAGGCGTGTGCGGTATGCTTTGGTGCTCCTGATTCGCCGATGACCAAGGGCATGCAGTGGGGTATTGCCAGCCTAATTTTCTTCCTCATCCCAGTCCTCGGCGGCGTGGGCGGTTTTTTCCTTTTTCTCGCAAGGCGAGGCAGGGCATACGCCCATCTTGAGGATCCCGATTTGTTCAAGGAATAATTATCTAAGATGGAATTGTTATCTGGAATCATTGAAGCCTTTTCCTTCCCGGAGCTGGTCTCCCAGAACGGGGGGGATATTGATGGATTAATCATCGCCGTTCACCTGCTGATGCTGGTGCTCTTTGTCGGCTGGATCATTTATTACTTCGTCGCGCTGTGGAAGTTCCGGGCATCCAGCAATCCCAAGGCTGACTATAAAGGAGTCAAGAGCAAGACGATCACAAACTCGATTGAGGGTGCTGTCATTGTTGCAGAGTTGGTCCTTGTTGTGGTGGCCACTTACTACTGGAATTTTTATGTCAACAAGTCGGATGACTTCAGTGATGACAGCGTGATTCGCGTCACGGCCGAGCAGTTTGCCTGGAGCGCCCGTTATCCCGGTGCCGACGGGAAACTCGGTGCCCAATCCAAGACCCTTGTTTCTGGTGCTAATCCTTTCGGCATCGACAAGACCGATCCGCTTGGTGAGGACGACATCGAGGTGCTCAAGTCCGACATCGTGGTTCCGATGAAAAAAAATAAGGATGGCACCTCGAAAAGTGTTACCATCGACCTGGCCTCGAAGGATGTTATCCACTGTTTCAAGGTGCTGCCCCTGCGTGTTTGTCAGGATGTTATCCCCGGCCTGCGCATTCCGATTCACTTCAAGCCAACCAAGGTTGGCCGTTACCAGGTAACATGCGCCCAGCTTTGCGGCGACGGTCACGCACGTATGAAAGGTGCCGTGAAAGTTGTTGACGAGTCAGAATGGGACGAGTGGTACAAGGCTGAAATCGAAAAGAAAAAACCAGCTGGAGAGAAGCCCGCCGCTGTTGCGCCTTCCAAGGACGAGAAAGCCTGAGCAACACTTGGGCTGACCGAATTCTCAGGGCGCTCTAAACAGGGTGCCTTTTTTAATAAGATGGAATCCAACTCACAGATGGTACGGCTGGTTGTATGGGGTGGATTGGGCGTGGTAATTCTGGCCGTCCTGTTTGCCTTTGTACGCGAGCAGCGCGCCCCGAGTTCCAGCCCCGTCGACTCTGGCTTGGGCAGGTCGGACCTGCCGGTCATTTCGCAGTTAACCGACTTCAAGCTGACTAATCAGTTGGCCAGGCCAATTGGTCTGGACAGGTTTGCCAACAAGGTGTGGTTTGCCAACATCATCTTCACGCGCTGTCCCGGGCCGTGCCCGGTAATGACCCGGCGTATGGCCGAGTTGCAGACGCACTTCGCCGACGAGCCAGATGTTGTATTTGCCACACTCACGACCGATCCCGGCCACGACTCGCCGGACATTATGCGGCGTTTTGCAAATCGCCACGGAGCGAACAATGAGCGCTGGGAATTTCTTACCGGCGACAAGGCAGCGATCGTGCGTCTGGCCGTCGATGAGATGAAACTCATTGCACGCGAGAAACCGCCTGGCGAGCAGACCACACCGGAGGACCTGTTCATTCACGCCACTCTTTTCGTGGTGATCGACAGGCAGGGACGCCTTCGGGGAGTCCTCGAGAGCCTTGAAGATGATTGGAAGGAAAAAGCCATCTCTATTGCAGGAATTTTGCTAAAAGAACCATCACTATGACTATTCAAGATTTGCCTATCGTAAACGCCTGTCTCAATGCACTCGCCACCGTCTTCCTAATGCTTGGCTTCGTGTATATCAAAAAAGGCAACAAGACCGCGCACCGCAATTGCATGGTTAGCGCGTTTGTTACCTCGGCCGTGTTTTTGACCTGTTATCTCATTTACCACTTCAGCACTGAAGTGGTAACCAAATTCGTTGAGCCAGAGTGGTTTCGTCCGATTTACCTTGTGCTGCTGATCACTCACGTCGTGCTGGCGGTGGTGATTTTGCCACTCATTTTCATCACACTAAGCCGTGCGCTGAAGGAGCGGTTCGACCAGCACAGAAAAATCGCCCGATGGACCTGGCCACTCTGGATGTATGTTTCGATCACTGGTGTGTTGATTTACCTTCTTCTGTATCAGATTTTTCCCCAGCCCAAGCCGGTTCAGCCGCCGGTCGTTGAGCAACAGGTGGCCGGGTAGCGCCTGGCTTCAGGCGCGCGGATGCGCCTCATCGTAGGCTTGTTTGATCCGCTCGGTGGTCACGTGCGTGTACACCTGCGTTGTCGTGAGATTCGCGTGACCCAGCATCTCCTGCACGCTTCGCAAGTCTGCCCCAGCATCAAGCATGTGCGTGGCGTAGCTGTGGCGCAACTTGTGCGGCGTGAGGGTCGGATCCAGTCCGCAGACGGTAAGATATTTTTTCAGCCTCAGTTGAACCAGGCGCGGATAGATGGCGCTGCGTTTTTTCTCTGAGGCGAAGAACACCGGCTCGTCGAGTGTGGGTGGCTTGGCCAGGCGTTCCCAGTAAAGCCGAATCGCCTCGACGGCAGCGCGTCCGATGGGCACTTGCCGTTCCTTTTTGCCTTTGCCATGCACGTTGACGACCAGATCGTCCGGCTCAATCTCTCCAGCCAGCATTCGGCAGATCTCGCCGATACGTAGGCCGCACGAGTAGATCGTCTCGAGGATTGCTCGGTCGCGCAGAGATAGCACTTGGTTGACTTTTCTCTTCGTTCCTTCCTTAGCACTGAGTTCCCGCATCGGCGCGTCAAGCAGTGCATTCATCTGGTCGATCGTCAGGAATTGTGGCAGCCGTTTCGCCGGCTTGGGCAGGGTAACACCCTTTACCGGGGATGACTCGACGAGTCCGCGCCGCATGAGGAATTTGTAAAACGAGTTGAGCGCACTGAATCGCAGTCGGATGGCCGCCTGGCTGAGTTCCTTGCGGCCAAGCTGCCGGAGGAACAGTCGGAAATCATTCCGCTCCAGTTGGCCCCAGCGTACCGGCGACTCGTTGGTGTCGCGGTACCACTGCTCGAACTCGTTGAGCGCCTGCTGGTAGTTACGCTGTGTGTACACCGAGGCGTCCTTCTCGTTGGAGAGGAAGCGGAAAAACTGCCCCGGCCAATCCGCAGACGACAGGCTGTTCTGGTTGGGCTCTGGCACGGTACCAATTATATCGGCTTAATCCGGCTTTTTGGAGGGTAATTTGCCGCTTGGCCAAGTAGTATTTCGCCAAATGAGGGTGCGATCGACAGGTTGGTTGGCTGGTTTGGCGGCCATGGGGTTGGTTGGATGCTTGATCGCGGAGGAGGTCAAGCCGGCATCGGAACTGCCCAAGAAATTCATCCGCATGACGATGAACCCGGAGCGCCCGCGCATTCCACAGTCGCTCGACACGTCGATCATCCGGTTTGTGCCGACCGACGAGAAATTAGCCAAGGCCGGTGTAACGGTGGATCTAATCGGCGCCATCCACATCGGCGATCAGACCTACTTTCAAAAACTCGACAAGAGTTTTAAACAGTACGACGCACTTCTATACGAGATGGTGGCGGAGAAGGATGAAACCGGTGGTGCGCCGCAACGATGGGAGGATCGGGATAAGCCCGGGACGGGAACCGCGGAGGCACCCAGGGAGACATCCGTCTCCGAGGAGAAAAGTTTTGAGGCCGGCATGACCGTGATTGGTGGTATGCAACTCGGTGCGAAAGACATGCTCGGGCTTGCGTTCCAGCTCGACGGGATCAACTACAACGCCCCCAACATGGTACATGCCGACATGTCGCCCGAGGAGTTTGCCCAAAAGATGAAGGATCGCGGCGAGTCGTTCTTCACAATGTTCATGCAATTGTTCATGCAGGGGTTGGCCCAGCAGCGTGCGAACAAGCAGGGTGGCGCAAGCGACGTTGCGCTATTGTTTGCGTTTTTCTCCAGCGACCGTGAGTTGGCGTTGAAACGGGTGCTGGCCAAGCAGTTTGCCGAGGTGGATATTCTCGACATGCTGGGTGGCGAGAAGGGGTCCACCATCATCACTGAGCGCAACCTCATTGCGCTCGATGTGCTGAGTGAGCAACTGGCCAAGGGCAAAAAACGTATCGGAATCTTTTACGGAGCCGGTCATTTGGGTGACATGAGCCGTCGCCTTGTCAGTGATTTTGGCATGAAGTTTACCGGTGAAAAATGGGTTGAGGCGTGGAACCTTCGCTCCAAGCCGCGGCGCCGATCGCGCAAATAGCCTTTGACAGGCAGGGTGGGGGATGTTGCGATGCGGCCAGAGCCATTCGAATCATGTTAAAAGAAACTCATTGTCTGTTATTGTTGTTGGCTGCGGTTTTTTGCAGCCCAGTCGCCGGCCTAGACTTTGTCCGAGCTGATGAGAAAAACCGGGTCTTCGAGATTCGCACCTACTACGCCAACGAAGGCAAGCTGGATGCGTTGCTTGCCCGGTTCCGGGATCACACTGTGGCATTGTTCAAGAAACATGGCATAACCAATATTGGCTACTGGGTGCCCACCGATAACAAGGAAAACAAGCTGATTTACATACTCGCCTATCCCAGCCGTGAGGCACGTGGGAAGGCGTGGAAGGCGTTCATTGCCGATCCCGACTGGAAAAAGGTCTACAAGGAATCGACCAGCGAGGGGAAGTTGGTGAAGAGGGTGGTGAATGATTTTCTAGCCGGCACTGATTTCTCTAAAATCAACTAAGCCTCGTTGATTTTTTTGAAGGAAACAGGGGTGATTTTAGTCGCGATTTTTGCCTTGGAGTGGGTTCGTTTCCCACTTGGCCGATTGCTTGGCTTGCGATCAACTTTTTGTATGCGTAGCCTAACCGCTATCAGGGAAATTCAATGACTAACAAAATGACATTAAACAGCGAGACATCCCGTAGGGATTTTCTCAAGACATCCTCGAGCGCAGCCGTGGCCAGCGCAGCCACGCTTGGCCTGATTTCACGTGGGAGCGCCTACGGCCAGAACAGCGACACCATTCGGGTGGGGTTGGTAGGCTGCGGCGGGCGTGGCACCGGGGCGGCAAGTCAGGCACTTACGGCTGATGATAACGTCAAGTTGACCGCTGTGGCGGACGTGTTCCCGGGCAGGGTAGAGAGCACCGTGAATGGCCTCAAGAAACGGCATGAGAAAAAAGTGGATGTGCCGCACCAATTCGTCGGTCTCGACGCTTATCAAAAACTCATTAATAGCGGGGTGGATTTGGTGGTACTGGCGACACCTCCTGGCTTTCGTCCCGTGCATTTTCGAGCCGTTGTCGAGGCTGGTAAGCATTGTTTCATCGAGAAACCGATGGCCACCGACGCTCCTGGCGTGCGCTCGATCATGGAGTCGGTAAAGATCGCGAAGCAGAAGAATCTGGCGGTCGTCGCCGGTTTCTGCTGGCGATACGACTACGAGAGACGTGCTTTTTACGAGCGCATTCTTGACGGCGAAATCGGTAGTATCCAGTCGATTTACGCCACCTATTTGACAGGCCCGGTCAAGCCGATGCAGCCGGATTCTGCCCGTAAGCCTGAGTGGAGCGACATTCAATGGCAGGTGCGCAACTGGTACAACTTTGCCTGGCTCGGCGGCGACGGTCTAGTCGAACAGGCGGTGCATAGCGTCGATAAAATCGCGTGGGCCATGCGGGACAAGCCGCCGGTCAGTTGTACCGCAGTCGGCGGGCGAGGAATTCCGAACAACAGCGGCAACATCTTTGATCACATCGAGGTGAACTACTCGTATCCGAAAGGCGTACGCGCCTTCATGGCCCAGCGCCAGCAGCGCCGTTGCCACAACGAGAACCACGATTATCTGCTCGGCACCAAGGGTCGCGGTGATATTGCTCGAAGCATCTTCATCGAGAATGCCAAGGGCCGCTGGAGCTACGACGGCAAGCGCGAAAACATGTATCAAGTCGAACACAACGAGCTTTTCCAGTCGATCCGTGACGGCAAGCCGATCAATGACGGCGACCGCATGGCACTCAGTACGATGATGGCTATCATGGGCCGCACGGCTGCCTATACTGGCAAGGAGATCACATACGAGCAGATCCTCAACGCCAAGGAGGATCGCTACCCGAAAGACATGAACTGGGAGAGCGGTAGTCACACGCCACCGCCTTTGGCTAAGCCGGGTATCACGCCCTTTGTTTAAAATGATGACCCATATCAAGATGAGTCGGCGCGACTACGGAAAAGCAAGCGGCTTGGCCTTGGCGGCCGCCGCGCTGCCAGCGCTTGGTCAAGCGGAGACTGAGGGCAGGGCGCGTATTCTCAAGTCGATCAAGTTTGGCATGTTCGGTGGAAAACTCCCTATTGCTGAAAAGTTTCGGATACTTAAGGAGATCGGTTATGACGGGGTGGAACTCAACAGTCCGGGTGGCGTGGACAAGAAGCAGGCCCTGGCCGCTAGCCACGAAACCGGTCTTCCAATTCACGGTGTCGTCGACTCGATTCACTGGGGTACCAGGCTTTCTTCCCCGGCTCACGAGACGAGACAAAAGGGTTTGGATGGGCTAAAGACCGCCATACGCGACACTTACTTGGTCGGGGGCTCAGCGGTATTGCTTGTACCCGGGGCAGTACGTGATGCGAACAACGAAAACCATCAACAGGTTTGGGATCGTTCAATAGAGCAAATTATGAAGGCGCTACCATTGGCAGCCCGTCGCGGAATTCACATCTTGATTGAGAATGTTTGGAACGGTTTCTTGTATGATCCCAAGGGAGACGACAATCAGTCAGCTGATAAGTTGGTTGAATATCTTGATGAGATCAACAGCCCGTGGGTGGGGAGTTACTTTGATATCGGCAATCATCAGCGATTCGGAAAACCGGCACAATGGATTCGTCAGTTGGGCAGGCGCATCGTCAAACTGGACGTGAAGGACTGGGGTAAGTCGAACGGCTTTTGCAAGATCGGTGACGGCGATGTCGACTGGCCGGATGTGCGCCGTGCGCTCAAGGAGATTAGCTTCACCGGCTGGTCCACCGCCGAGGTTGGTGGGGGCAACCGTGACCGGATGAAGGATATCCACGATCGCATGGACAAACACCTGCTCGGCAAAAGCTGAGATTGCACCATCCAAATATACAAAAAACGGGCTCAATGTTGAGCCCGTTTTTGTTTTCAGAAACTTTATTCAAAAATCAGATCTGTGAATAAGGTGCGGGGTCAAAGAACCTCGCCACTATTTTGGACACGGTGTCTTTGTAGATTTCCATGTTTTTCATGCGATCCCAATCTGGGTGCTTAAGGAACGCCTGCCAGTTTTTGCCACGCATCGCTTGGTCTTCGTAAACAAGCATGTAAGTCAGGTTCGGGATATCCGGGCCAATTAATGTCTGGCCGAAAAAGACCGATTTGAGGCCGGTGGCATTGAATATGTCGATTTCACCTTCGTTGAACATTTGCACCTTTAGCTGGGCCTTAAGTTCGTTGTGGCTCTGATACTCGCGCAGTTCGAAGATACGGTTGCCTTTTATTGGAATCTCGAGCTTTGGCTTGCCGTTGAACGCCCGCATGAACGATGAGGTAATGCGTGTGTAGGCCGGATCCGTTTTCTGG
>ENA-UPTF01001751-UPTF01001751.1-marine-metagenome-genome-assembly--contig:-NODE-1751-length-13325-cov-3.070728_pt1 | contig 13325 bp, 12 predicted proteins | sample MGYA00238166_ERZ767019 | MGnify/ENA primary metagenome ERZ767019 (study PRJEB28930, sample SAMN06266391) | marine metagenome | isolation source: Sea water from 250 m depth | place: Atlantic Ocean...
TGGAGAAGCAGTTGTTATAAGCAATGTGCTTGAGGGCCTCAACTCAATGCCGCCGCTAGGTTATTGTATGGCCTGCGAGATTAGCGACTACAGAGCCATGATTGGATTTATGGCAGGGACGAATGAGCGGCAATCGCACCAATGAAGAATAGAAAGCTTGAGCATTTAACTCGTCGTTCTTTTCTAGCATCAAGTTTACGTGCGACTTTATTTGGCGCGGCTGCCGCAAACGGGATTGCGGTAGCACAGCAAACTCCATGGCGTAATTGGTCAGGTGGGCTCAGCTTCGAACCGCAAGGCCGATATGATGTTGCTGAAGAAGAGCAGCTAGTAGACTTGTTGAAAAGAACAGCTGGCGCAATACGTCCGGTAGGTTCTGGGCATTCATTTAGCCCACTCGTACCGACTGAAGGACATCTTGTAGTCATTGATCAGCTTAATGGCATTCTTGATTACGACAACGACACCATGCAGGCGACTTTTGGAGCAGGTTCGAGATTAGGCGATCTGGGTGAGCCGCTTTATAACATTGGTCAGGGAATGATGAATCTTCCGGATATTGATAGACAAACAGTTGCAGGTGCAACTGCTACTGGTACTCATGGAACCGGTATTAGATTCAAAAGTCTTTCCGGATATATCACCGGGTTGCGTTTAATTACGCCGACCGGTGAAGTTTTAGACATCGATAATAGCAACGAAGATTTGTTTAATGCAGCGCGAGTAAATGTCGGATCCTTAGGAATAGTGACTCAGATTCGAATGCAAAATCGACGGGCTTATAAACTTAAAAAACGCGAATGGACTGCACCTACAGAAGACTTGCTAACCGAGTTTGATGAGCGAGTTGCCAATCACCGACATTTCGAAATATTCCCGCTTGTGTATTCTGACTACTCACTTGCTCTTTCTATCGATGAGACAGACGAACCTATAGGCCAGACTATTATTCCAGCAGAAGAAACCACGCTGGCAGATTTGCGGCCGCTTGGTGTGAATGCTACACCGGCAGAAAAGCTGGCTATGAACAATGCGCGGGCAGCAACCACGGAGGTTACAGAAGCTGTCGACTATTCCTATAAACTCTTATCCAATATTCGGGTAAATCCATTTAACGAAATGGAGTATTCAGTTCCGGCAGAAGTTGGTGCTGAATGTGTCCGGGAAATTCTAAAAACAATTTATGATGAAGCAATCGATGTAGCCTTTCCCTTGGAGTTTCGTTACGTCAGTCAAGAAGATCCCTGGTTAAGCATGGCTTATGGTGACGAGCCCCACGCAACTATTTCTATTCATCGAAGTGCCAGCGAAGATTACCGACCTTACTTCGACAGGATCGAACCCATATTTTGGAAATATGGTGGTCGACCTCACTGGGGCAAGATTCACAGTCTGGGTTATAACGAACTTGAACAGCTGTATCCTCGATACAGAGACTTTGTGGAAGTCCGTGAATCTTTAGATCCAAATGGGCGTATGTTAAACAACCATTTGAGAAAGCTATTTATCGCTTGAGGAAATTGGACTAGCTACTAGGAAGCTTAGTAGCTAGTCCTAATTAAGGTATTTCAGTCGTTTCCACTTCCTGCTTGCGCGGCACGTTGCTCTGTCATTCTTTCACCGCGCAATAAGTTAGTCATGCCGTAGTTACCTTCGTGACAACCGTATTCATAGAGCTGCCCGGCTACTTTTGTCAGAGGAAGCATGGCAACAATCGTATCTGTGAAAGTAGTGGGATCCTCTAAGGTCCAGTGGTAGTCGATGGTATCGTAAGCAACGCGAGTAAAGCGTTCGGTTAGCACTTTATTCTCACCGGTTCCATAACGGCCAAAACTTGGCAAAAGATTACTGAAGTTTTTAGTCTCGACTACTAGCGTATCTCCATCAAAGTAACCGCGAGAATCGCCAGTCCACAGAGTAATATTCTCATCGAGATTTACATTGCTATCTAGGGGGACGATGCGAGCATCGTGAACCATCTCAGTGAGAATAACTGCGTGGTCTCGATTCTGGATAATTTGTACATTGGCGTTATAGCCACCTCCATTCATTGGTGGGCCGGCATTAAAACCAATCACGCAGCGTTCTGAAAGACCGCGATCTTCCGGTCCGTCTTTAGCAATTCCACCGAACAACGCACGCACGGGTCGAGCACCGGGTACATCTGGGCCAAGATTCTGCAAATGCTCCATGGCACCTTCAACTCTTTCAGGAATGCGTCCATTCAGCGGATGGGTAATTAAAGACGTGCGAACATTCTCTCCAATGGCAGCACCTTCAAACCAGAATTCGTTGTATCCCCCCGGTCGCTCAGCAACCGGCGGTGCTTCCGGGTTTACATTGAGTTCTGCTTGGCGGGCATCAGCCTCGACGCGTTCCCGCTCACGGTCAATGCGCGCTTGTTGAACTTCTTCAGGGGTTAAGTACTCCCGATCCCCAAATTCTTCTGGTCTTTGCAACGGAGTTTCGGAATTAAAATTCCACACACCTTGCAGATCGGGGTGATCCCATTCGGTTTTAGGAACTACATAGTTGCTATCTTGAGCGACTAAAAAACTAAATGGGAATGTAAGTAACGCAACAACAAGTAAGATTTTTGTTTTCATATTTCTTTACCTTTGTGTTGATTCTATTGTTCCAGTAAACCTGCTTCTTCCATTTCTAATCGACGCGCACCTGCCAGGGAGCCGGGCATTGAATAGTTGCCTTCATGACAAGCGTATTCATACCAAGGAACTGATGAATTATAGAAGCTCAATTCCGCCGTCCAGGTTCGCGAGTAAATATTGCTGTCTTCGACGATGAATTTATAAAAAATTTCATTATCAGCATAACGACTGAATCGTTCAGTTATCTTGCCTTCTTTAGTGATTGGAATGGAGCTCTGACTCATTTGTTGAGGGTGGATGTTTACAGTTTCCACTACCAGCTCATTACCTTCATACCATCCAACTGAATCACCAAACCAGGGTTCATGAATAAGCGGTCGACGATTAGTGCGCGCTTCTTCTGGAGTATCGTAGATGGGAATGATGCGGGCATCGTGAACCATCTCTACAAGAATCATCACATAATCATCCGTCTGAACGAATTGATAGACATTATTGTAGAGCGCACCCATCATGCCTGGGCCGGCTTTATTGCCAAAACCCAGCAAACAGCGTTCAGCATTTGGAAAAGCTTCCGGCCCACTGTAGTCGGCAACACCAGTTGCATAACGGTTACCAAAATTCGCGCGTTCGAAATCGTACTGAGGATTCTCTAATCGCGGTATTTGCCCGTTAGGAGGGTCTACAATGTAAGATGTGCGAAATTCACCTTTAACCAGAGCTAGGTTTGAACCGGGACTTACCCAGAAATTGTTATAGGCTCTGACCCCAAAGTCATCAGCCCCAGCTTCCGGAGTGTCATTAACACCATCTCCTTCATCTAAGCCGCCTTCGATTCCTGCAATCGGTGTACGGGCAGCAATTTCCAGCGCTCGATCTGCATCCACTACTAGCGAATCGCCCGCGAAGCCAGGTCTTTGAAGGTCGGTTAATGAAGCGTTAGTCCATATACCTTCAAGGTCGGGGCGTTGTTGAGCAATAACTGTGGAACTTGTTAGTCCAGTTATCAATAGCAGTATTCCTGATGGGACTGCGAGTTTAGGCAGGATTCGCATGGGTGCTCCTGTTATTCTTATTTATTGCTGATATTACAACATATTAGGGAGCTAGAGAGTATATATTGCATCCTATGAACTGTATTTTTCATCGTTGCTGGAAGACAACAAATGTGATGAGAATTCTCTTTGGGGACTCACATCCATGAGTCCCTTTCTTTCTCTTTATTACTTCTTAATTACTGCTTATTCTTCCGGCTATAGAATCTGGAGGATGCTCTATGAATAATAAAGAAAAGATTGGGTTTTTAGTCGGTGTTGCTTTTCTATTTGGGATTTTTAGCTGGATGTTTACGGCGCCTTATCTTGGCAATGAAGGTCTGGCACGGACACCTGGCATAATCATAGGGGGAACGGCGAGTCCAGCTCCCGAAGACTTTACTGCTCTTACTCCAGCACCACCTTTTCCATTAATGATGAAACAAGCCGGTTTTCCGCCGTTTGTAATTTATTTGTCGTGGGCTGCCACTACTGATGGAGTCATAACTGCAACGCATCCTGATGGAGCGATCTGGGCTCAACGCATTCGAGATCGCGGTGGTGATGGTTGGTTGCGAATAGGTGATGCTACTTACGAAATGGAAGCTGTTGAGATTTTTGGAGATGAAAGACTCGACATGATGCTGCAATGGGCAGATGCAGTTGGTTTAACCCTAGATGATTCTCTTTATGAAGGAGGTGCGCCACTAAGAGAGTTTGAAGTGTTTTATTGGACGCCGAGGTAAGAAGAGTAAATTACATCTTTTAAGGCTGAGATATACAGGGAATTGGTCAATACAATTAGGCTTATAAGGAATAGAGGCTGTAAGTCCGGAGAGATGTTTATATCGTGGAGTACGATTTAGACTTTTACTCTTTATTGAGCCTTGGGACGCACGGCTAATTATTCTTGAGAGACAAGCAATGAAGCAGCACCTTTCGCGCGCAATCAGTTTCTTGTTGTTGTTTTACTGTGCTGCCCTAATTCTTATTATCGCTGGTGATTACACATTTTCTCAGGCGATTACAGCACTGCAAATTTCAGCTCCCGCAGTTTTGCTAGTCTGCGCGTTTTATCCATTGCTGGTGTCCTGCGGCAGCAATCAGGACTCTGTTAGTAATTTTACCCCTGGCTTTTCACTTTCTGTGGGCACAACAATATGGCTGGGCCTGCTAATCCCCCTAGCTCTCTTTTGGCTGCTTTACCATCAAGTGCTCCAGGCATGGTGGTCGATGGATGACCCAGCTATTCTTTATTACGCAGACGCTATTGGAATCTGGAGCAGTTTCTATGATCCCGATCGTAACTATAATTTCTTTGCTCCACTGCAAATCTTTTCGCTCGGGCTTGACTTAATAATAGCTGAATTCAATCCTGGCGCTTTCTATTGGCATCATCTGTTTTCGATTTCACTGTCTCTTTGTCTGTTGTATTACCTTCTGAATCATTTTTTGTCTCCAACTTATAGCAGCATGACATTGGCGCTATTTGTGGTGGCGACTCCAACGAGCGAAGTCGTTCATTGGCTTATGGTGCGCCACTATGCGGAAGGACTAGCATTATCACTTTGCGCGTTACTTTTTTATGTTAGGGCTCTGAAATCTAATAATTTCCAGCTAGTGATTCTTGGTAGTCTATTTTATTTTGCTTCCACCTTAGCCAAGGAATTGTATGTTCCTCTGGTAATCGTTTTGCCTTTCCTGCCTATCAGCCGCATGCGGCAAAGAGTCATATTTCTTACTCCCTACATCGGGTTTGCATTTCTTTATTTGGTTATGCGCTTCTATATGTTAGGGGAGCAATTTCTAGAAGGGTACAGAGATGCAGGGGGTACTCCGATAACACCAAGTTGGCAGGACTTCTCAGCATTCCCACAAGCTCTCATGCAGGCTATGGGTTGGATGCACTGGTGGCAGATACTGGTGCTGATTGGAGTTGTGGGGCTGATAGCCTCGTTTCTTTTTCGCAGTATAAGTGTTGTTAGAATGAGTGTTCTTGTATGGCTGGTCGCGCTTTTTTTGCCGATTGTTCCAGTACTCTGGCGTATCGCTGAATTGCCCTATTACCTTTATGTCTTCAGTCTGGGTTTCACAATTGCAACAGTATTCGCTATTCAGCATTTTAAAAGTCTTATGGATGGTCGAGGCAATCAGCATATTGCAGTCATCAGTTTATTTTTTTGTATATTTATGGTGAATTTATATCCATCAATATTGAAGCAGGGTGAGCTACATGACAGTATGAATTTGCAAAGAATTCACGGCGAGATGCTGTTAGCTAGTCCTGATCCTGGCTCTGTTCTTGTTAGCAACCATTATGTTGCACGCGACTTGATTTATTTTCGAGATAAATTTGGAGGAGCGTCTCAAAACAGACCCGAGGAAATAGCATGGTGTCCTGTAAACGATTGTCTTTGTGCCAGTTTGTATCCCAATCGCAATATCATCCAGTGGTCAGGAACCGAGTGGCAAACAAATATACCTTTGAACGCGCAGAATTGTTCAAATTCAAGTGCAGAATTATCGATAAGAATTTCCATTGAGTTGCCTCAATCTTTGCAGTGGCAATTTAGCGTTTCGCCAATGCAAACGGGGACTTTCTCTGTAGCGTCGACTATAGATCCTTATGGCTCTTTTCTGGATGTACCTTACCATGAGCTGTCGGTTCCAGCGGAAGGCTCTACAAAGTTACGTTTTTTGCGCAGCGCGTTTGAATTACCGTTTAGCTGGACAGTACAATTCAAATCTGAAGAAGGTTGGGAACTAGTTTCAGCTCCTGTATTAATCGACCCTGCGGTTGTGGATGAGTTAGGCAGGGCTGAGTTTCGGTGGCCATAAATCACCGTAACCGAATTCATACTTAAAACTTTCAACAAATTTCAAAATACCGCCAAGGCGAACGATAAACTACAACCATTTACATACTATATCCAAACCCTCTAAAAGCTGCAGAGGCTCTGGTTTATATACATATGATCTAATAGAGTTGGTGGAGGCGGGGGGAGTTGAACCCCCGTCCGTCAGTTCGCAGCCTAAAGATCTACATGCTTAGCGTCGTCTATTGAGTTAGCCCTTATCGACCCGACGGGCAGGGTGAGTTAGGGCGAGTCTGGAAAGATTTAACTACAAGAAGCCAGACACTCAATGTAGCGGTCCCGTTCTATATGACGATTGCAATCACTGGTTTACGGGAATCCCCGTGGCAATCGCTAGCCGGCTATATTAAGCAGCTAGAGCGTAGTTGTCGTCGTTGGCAACTAATAAATTGCAGTAATTGTTTTACGAGAGTTACTACCCTCTCGACATGCACCTTAGGAGTTGATACCAGCGTCGAATCCGAATCACCCCCATGACGAGCTTGTATTTTATCACATTTGGCAAGCGTAATACTTTTTAACTATAACTGTCGAAGTTTCCAGACTTCAACGTCTTTATCTATCGCTTCTCGCAAAGTCGTCAACATTGGCTCACGTAAACGTGTTTTACTATTCTTGTGGGCATCCATATCCAACTTAAGAATTTCTTCCGCTTTTAAAGTCGCAGCAGCTAGCACTTGATCAGGCTCCACAACTTGATCAAGAAAGCCAGCTTCCAATGCTTCATTGACGTCATAGATGTGAGCGAGCCCTACAGTTTTACTCCGATGTTTGTTGGTAATTCGATTCTTAACAACTTCAATTGCAAAGTAAGGCACCGTTAAACCAATAGCGACTTCATTCGCGCCGAATTTCGATTTGCCATTGGCGCCGATTCGATAGTCGCAGGAAAGCAAAACAAATGTTCCCATAGCGATTGCATGACCTGTGCAAGCTGCAATTATTGGTACAGGGAAACCCAACATGCGGTGGGATAATTCAGCACCTAATGTCAGCATTTCTAAAATCAGATCATTGTCTCCGGACTTAAATACGCCAAGATCGAAGCCTCCAGAAAACATATTTTCTCGTCCAGCAAGAATAACTGGGCTGGCTTCTTGTTCTGCCCGATCAAGCGCTGAATTTAAATCCTTTAGCATTTGAAGCGACATCACGTTAGCTTTCCCGTCATCCATGGTAATGAGTGAGATGTTGTTTTCAAATGTATAAGTGGCTAATTCGCTCATGATCTTCCTTCTATATAATTAGTTTTTATTTATCTATTAGCGTGTCGAACAATACGCTGTTTATCAATATTCCATTCGCGCTCTTTTGCCGAAGCACGCTTGTCATGTGACTGTTTGCCCTTAGCTAGTGCAATTTGACATTTTACGAGGTGCCCTTTCCAGTACATCTTGGTGCAAACGCAAGTGTGACCTTTCTGCTGTGTGGCAGAAAACAACTTAGCCAATTCTTTCTTATGCAAGAGCAATTTTTTTGTTCTCGTAGGATCGGCGACGGTATGAGTATTAGTTGTATCGAGGGGGGTGACATTACAACCAAGCAAGAAAGCCTCACCGCCTTTTATCAATACGTAGCTATCCACAAGCTGCACTTTCTTTTTGCGCAGACTTTTAACTTCCCAACCCTGCAATGCAATTCCAGTTTCAAAACTGTTTTCGATAAAGTAATCGTGTCGAACTTTTTTGTTTTGTACGATTGTTGTATCTGGAACCTTTGGCGGCTTAGGTTTGCGTTGTGTGTTTTTGGGGCTGGCCATGGGCGGCGATTATAGCGCTTAAGTTAATTAAAAGTTGTAAAAGGCTACAAATTGCTTCGAAGGGTAAAAAACACGACAATTTTTCCGGCGTTGTGTGGAGTAAACGGCGTTGATAGAATCCCTTGGCGCTAAGCAAACATAATTGGCTAAAATACTGAAAATAAAGAGGTTTTCATGGCGGAGGAAAGAGGGCAGTTCAGCTCGAGATTAGGTTTTATTCTGGCTGCCGCGGGTTCAGCTGTAGGCCTTGGGAATTTAGTGGCGTTTCCAGTGATGGCATCCAAAAATGGGGGTGCCGCTTTCCTGATTATCTATTTATTCTTTATCGCCTTTATTTGCTATCCGGTAATGATGGCAGAGATCTCTATGGGACGTCATACCAATCGTAACCCGGTTGGTGCATTTTCTCAGTTATCCGGTGGGCATAAAGGTTGGCGACTTGCAGGCATGCTTGCGATTTTGACGCCGTTTATGATCGCTGTGTTTTATACAGTAATAACTGTTTGGTTAGTTATCTATATAAAAGAAATAGCCACCGGCGGATTGGAAATGCTTACTTCAGAATCCGCATTTGGTGAAATTGTGGCGAGACCATCCTTGTTTGGTTATCTGATTGGCTTATTAATTCTTATCTTTGTCATTTTATTGGGTGGTGTAAAAGGGGGAATCGAACGATTAGCAAGAGTACTGATGCCGACGCTGGCCATCATGTTAGTTCTGCTTACACTTTTCGTTTTAACTCTCGATGGGGCAATGGCAGGAATTCGTTATTACTTGGTGCCTGATTTCAGTCAGATGAATTTGTCGGTGGTCAATGGCGCCTTAAGCCAGGCATTCTTTTCACTATCACTAGGAATGGGGATTCTAATTACCTATGGATCTTATTTTAGCCGTGAAGATAATGTTGCTCAGTCCACGCGAATGGTTGCTATTGCCGATACCGGCATTGCCTTTTTTGCTGGTTTACTTATTCTTCCAGCGATTTTTGCTTTTGATCCCAATACCAATACTGAGGACCTATCAACTTCTAGTGTTGGATTGATTTTTAGTTTCTTGCCGCAAATATTTTTATCGATGCAGGCTGCTGTTGGTTACACCGGCGCGAGTATCGTTGCCATAGTTTTCTTTACCTTGGTGTTCTTTGCTGCACTGACTTCATTAGTTTCGATTATCGAGATTCCAATTTCCTGCTGGATTGATGAGCTAAAACTATCCAGAAGGAAAGCAGTGATTTTGCAAGCTGGTTTGCTTGCTTTGTTTGCTGTTCCGGCAACAATGTCACTTGGTATATCTGATTTTTTCACTAACTTTACAAGTTACGGCGGAGTAACTAAATCATTCTTTGATTTAGTGTCCGATGTGTTCTATGAAACTATTTTGCCTTTTGTTGGATTTACGGTTTGTATTTTTTGTGCTTATCGTTGGAAAGTCAGCGGGTTAAAGTCTGAATTGGTAATCGGCGATTCGACTTATGAAGGATCACTCATTGAGAAGTACATTAATTTCGCACTCGGTACGGTAATCCCAGTGGTTCTTCTAGTTGTCTTCATTAGCACTGTTTCACAAATTTATTTCGTATAGTTTCTAAATGGCTTCTATATATCGCAGTGCTTTGGTGGAATATTCATCAGAGCAGATGTTTGATCTCGTAAATGATATTGAGAAGTATCCAGGCTATATGCAGGGCTGCAAGGAAGCTACCGTCATCGCACAGAGAGAGAATGAACTTATTGGGAAGTTGGTATTAAAGAAGGCGGGAATAAAGCAAGAATTCACTACTCGGAACAGATTAAATCGGCCCCATTCAATTGACATGGAGTTAGTTGAGGGCAAGTTTAAGCATTTTAGTTCTCGTTGGACTTTTGAGCCTTTGGCACAAAACGCCTGTAAAGTTTCTTTGAATATGGAGTTCGAGTTTGATCTCTCGCTCGTGGATTTCGCAGCAGAAAAATTACTTAGCTCTTCAGCGAACAGTTTAGTCGATTCCTTAGTAAGCCGCGCGAAACAGGTGTATGGTTAATGAGTGTCGATTCAAAGGTGGCAAGAGCCGAAAAAAAGCAAACTAAAAAGATAGAGAAAAAGAAAATAACCTGTCTTTAACAAACTCTTAGCTTCACGCATAATTAAGATATGACTAAGAAAGAAAAAGAATCATTTCTAAAACGCTTGGAGAAAGGGTTGTACGATTACTATGTGAGCCCCTATCGGCGTTCTTTTGCTCGCGCACAACGTGACGAAGATGATTTGTTTATGATGCTGGTGTTTGCTGAAAGCATGGGGATACCAAATCCAGCTTCCTACTATACGCTTGAGTTATTGCCGTTAGTCTACGATCGGTTTCATGAATGGCATAAACGTATGGGCATGGAACGATCACCCTTGGATCACATCGGGTGCTGTTAGAACTTGCGCAGTCTAAAAAGATTCTCTTCTTTGGTGGCAAAGGTGGTGTAGGTAAAACCACTATTTCGTCTGCTACTGCAATTGCCCGCGCAAATGCTGGCGGAAAAGTCCTCCTTGTTTCTACTGATCCGGCGCATAACCTTGGTCATCTTTTTGATCGTGCGATTGGGCCTAAGCCAGTTCGAATTACTGCGGGTTTAGATGCATTCGAGCTCGATCCAGGAGAAATTGTTGAACTTCATCTTAAAGAAATTTCAGAGTCGCTTTACAAACTCATGCCAGTAAATCTTCATAAAGAAATCGATAAACATATTGCCTTGTCTAGAGATGCTCCTGGGATGCATGAGGCAGCCTTATTAGAACGTATTGCAGATGTTATTGAAGAAGCTAAAAATGAATACGATCTGATAGTGTTTGATACTGCCCCTTCCGGACACACTGCACGCCTCATGGCCCTACCCGAAATGATGTCTGCCTGGACCGAAGGACTTATAAAAAGAAGAGAGAAGGCAGATCGCTTTGCCGAATTTGTCAGGGAATTAGGTCAGGACACGTCCATGGAAGACAAGACTATCGGTGGCGCCACGCTGAAAGAGCAGGAGCGAGAGAGCCATATCCGTCGAATTCTCCTGCGCCGACGCCGCAAATTTGAGCACCTGCGGGAACATATAGAAGACGGAAGTATTACCTCTTTCGTCATTGTGCTGGCGGCGGAGAGGCTACCTGTTCTTGAGACTATCGAACTCCACGAACAGCTGCAGCAGGCAAATGTTGCAGTTGAGTGTCTGATAGTTAATAAAAGGGCGCCTAAAAATAGTGGAGAATTCCTCAACGAACGCCATACTCAGGAAGAAGCGCACCTACAAACCCTAAGTAGTGCGCTGCCAGAGATAAGGCGTCAAGACATCTTTTTGCAGCCTCAGGATGTAGTCGGTCTCTCGGCTCTAGGGGCCCTAGCCTCGAAGCTTTAACGTTAATTTTTCTTGACCAGAGGGAATAGTATCTTTATAAAGACGTCCATGTTTTTCGTGAGACCTCAATTTAACAAGAAAAATCAAACTGATAGAGTGCGCTACTTTGCATTCAGTGCACTGCTTTGCTTTTTGCTTGTGTTCGTTCAGGGTGTTGGCTTAGCCCACACTCACGAGGGTGAATTACAGCAACAATTCGATTGTGAGATTTGCTTGAAGGCGAATTCGAGCGAAGATGTTATCTCCTCAAACAGTAAGTCATTTGACTTAGAAATAAGAACCATTGCTTCCCCGGAATATGCAGAACGGACTCATACTGCTTCTGCTATTTCTGCTAACTCCCGAGCCCCACCCCTAGTCTAAGTAACTCAGTCTCAATGGAATTCTGCTTGTCGTGATTGCCTTCGCCGGCGCTTGCTTCTTTGTATTGCGGAGTTATCGATCTACTAATTTATCTAGAAAATGCTAAGGGGGAGAGAAAAGTGGTCTCTTCAAAGAAATTTATAACTGTTTTATCAACTGTTGGCCTATCTGCAGCGACTACTTATTCGCTGCCGGTTGCCGCGCAAACTCATGAAGAGGATGAACTTCAAGAAATTGTAGTGACCTCAGGATTCCAACAATCGGAAGCTGAAACTGCCTTACCAATCGGTATTCTCTCCGGCGAAGCATTGCGGGAACAGGTCGGAAATTCACTAGGCGAAACTCTCAGAAACGAAATTGGCATCACCAATAGCTCTTTCGGAACCGGAGTAGGCCACCCAGTCATTCGCGGTCAATCAGGAAACCGCGTAAAGGTTTTGCAAAACGGAATAGGATTTACAGATGCTTCTAGAGTAAGCCCCGATCATGCTGAAGGCATTGAGGCGATAACGGCGGAGCGAATAGAAGTAATCCGCGGGCCATCAACGCTGCTTTACGGAAACGGTGCTATAGGTGGCGTGGTAAATGTCATCGATAATCGAATTCCGGAGCAATTAGTTGAAGAAACACAATTCTCTATTCAACAAACTCGAAACTCAGTAAATGAGGAAGATAAAACTGTTATCAGCTTGGATGCTTCATCTGGAAATTTTGCCTTTCATTTAGATGCTTTCAGGCGTGAGAACGATAATGTCGATATTAAGGGTTTTGCAATCGACGAGTTCTCTGTTGAAGAACTCGAGGAATTAGTTGAGCATCATCTCGAGGAAGAGGGCCATCATGATGATGACCACGACGATCATGATGATGACCACGATGACCACGATGACGAAGAGTTCGAAAATACCCGAGGATTCATCGGTAACTCCGATGCTGAAGCGGATGGTGCTACTGCTGGATTTTCCTGGGTGACAGACAATGGCTTCATTGGGTTCTCTGTTAGTGATTTGAATAACGAATACGGACTACCACCTGGTTCTCACAGTCATGGCCATGGTGATGAGCATCACGACGAAGATGAAGAACATCACGACGAAGACGAAGATCATCACGACGAAGACGAAGATCATCACGACGAAGACGAAGATCATCATGACGAAGACGAGCATGAAGAAGTCGAAGCCGTTCGCATCGATTTGGAACAGACTCGTTATGATTTTCGTGCAGGTTATGACTTCAACGAAGGTTTCTTTCAGTCTTTTCGCGGCTCTCTCGGATTAACTGATTATGAACACAGTGAAATCGAATAC
>ENA-UPTF01001752-UPTF01001752.1-marine-metagenome-genome-assembly--contig:-NODE-1752-length-13323-cov-3.697192_pt1 | contig 13323 bp, 13 predicted proteins | sample MGYA00238166_ERZ767019 | MGnify/ENA primary metagenome ERZ767019 (study PRJEB28930, sample SAMN06266391) | marine metagenome | isolation source: Sea water from 250 m depth | place: Atlantic Ocean...
AAAAACAATAAAACAAGAAAAAAAAATAGCAATCACAAAAAGTTCGGATGGCACAACCATTGCTAATGTATTTGTTACAAACGATGAGGTTTCAATTATTTTAGAAAATAACGTTACACTTGATCCGCAAACACCTCCTCTGAAAACTTTTTTTATTGATCGTATTATTGGCGAGATGAAAAAAAATGATGCTCAACAAGTTGAAGATGGAAAGATAAAGAATACTGAAATTATTGATTGCATAATAAATGATAATGGTAGTAGAATAAGAGAAATTATAATCAAGAATTATCGTCAAAAAGAAAGAATAGACGAAATCATCAACACTGCAACATGGTCTTTGACACGAATGCTTGAAAATTCAGCGTGATATCATGGATAAAATCATTGTTTTAGATTTTGGTTCCCAGTACAGCCATCTCATATGTAGAAGAATTAGAGATTTTTCAGTATATGCAGAACTTTTACCGTTTGATACTCCCTTAGAGAACATTAATAAATTAAAACCAAAGGGAATTATCTTTTCTGGCGGACCATCAAGTGTATATGATTCTGATGCACCGATTCCTGATGATAAAATCTTTCAATTGCAAGTTCCGATATTAGGAATCTGTTATGGTCATCAAATTATTGTAAATAATTTTGGTGGTAAAATAAAGCGCGCAAATAAAGAATATGGTTCGTCTGTACTCACGATTGACAACAATTCGGATATTCTCAATGGTATAGGAGATTCTGTTAGAGCATGGATGAGTCATGGAGACGAGGCAGATGATGTACCAGAAGATTTTGAAATAATTGCTCATACCGAAAGCTCACGCTCTGCGGCTATTGCAAACAAGCAGAAGACAGTATTTGGTATTCAGTTTCATCCTGAAGTAGTACACACAGAAAAAGGAATAGATATACTGAAAAATTTTGTTCTAAAGGTTTGTAATGCAAATCAAGACTGGACAATGGAAAAATTTGTTGAAAGTTCTGTTGAAACCATTTCCAAAGTAGAAGGAAATGTTCTATGTGGGGTTAGTGGCGGTATTGACTCTACGGTAGCAGCATTATTGATTCACAAGGCAATTGGAAATAGGCTAAAATGTGTTTTCGTTGATAATGGTCTTTTGCGACTAAATGAGGCAGAAGAGATAGAGAATATGTTTAAGAAGAATTTTGAGGTTAATTTCACAAAAATAGATGGGCAAGAACAATTTCTTTCAAAATTAAATGGGGTATCTGACCCAGAAGAAAAAAGGAAGATTATTGGCGAAGAGTTTGTTAATATCTTTACAAAATTTTCAAAGGAAAATGGACCATTTGCTTGGCTTGCCCAAGGAACTCTTTATCCAGATGTGATTGAAAGCGGAGTGTCAAAAGGACCAGCATCAGTAATCAAGACACATCACAATGTTGGTGGTTTACCTGCTTGGCTAGATCTGAAAGTTTTGGAACCGCTTCGTGATTTGTACAAAGATGAAGTCAGAAAGGTTGCAAAGATTATTGGAGTTCCTCAAAATTTACTTGTGCGACATCCATTTCCAGGACCTGGTTTAGCAGTAAGAATTATTGGTGAAGTCACAAAAAAGAAATTGGACATAACAAGAATTGCAAGTAAAATAGTAGAAGAAGAACTACAAAATGCTGGCTTATACGACAAAGTTTGGCAATCTTATGCAGCAGTTGGAGATGACAAAGCTGTGGGTGTTGTTGGGGATGAAAGAAAATATGGTAATATTGTAATGATTAGAATTGTTGATTCTGTTGATGCAATGACTGCAGATTGGACTCGACTCTCAAACGAAATCTTAGAGAAGATGAGTAATAGGATTACAAATGAAATTGATGAGGTTACTTGGGTATCTTACGTGGTATCAAGTAAGCCACCAGCTACAATTGAACCACAGTAAGTACGAACTACAATAAACAGGCGCCAAAGACACCAGCAGAATCACCTAGTTTGTTTTTTAGTATAGGTGTTTCAACTAAATCACTAAACACCTTCTCATATACTGCTGATCTGCCTTCATCGTATAGAAACGGTATATTTGAAACTCCACCACCTAGAACTATAGCATCAGGATCTAAAATGTCAACTACGTTTGCGAGGCTAGTTCCAAAATTCTCAAGAAATTCCTTTTTCCACTGTTTTGCTTTTTCATCAGAGAGATCTTGTACTATTGATTTCAATGGTTCTTTTTTCCCAGTAATTTCTAGCCAGCGCTTTTCTAAAGAGGGTCCGCTGATATACATCTCAACACATCCTTGTTTTCCACAATAGCACTTATTTCCATTAGGATGAAGTGTGTGATGTCCCCACTCACCGGCAATCTTTGTCCTTCCTTTGTGTAAAGAACCGTTAATTATAATCCCACCTCCAACACCTGTTCCCATTATAACACCAAAAACAATATCGTATCCTTTGCCAGATCCTAGTACTGATTCTGCAAGAGCAAAACAATTTGCATCGTTCTCCATTACAATTTCACGACTCAATGCTTTCTCAATGTCATTTTTTAGAGGCATTCCAATGAGGCATTGAGTGTTACTGTTCTTGATCAATCCTGAATTAGCATCAGGAACACCTGGCGTGCATATTCCAACCGATGCCTCTTCTCCTATTTTCCCGCTTAATTCATTGACCAAAGATGTAATGGACTTCACAATCGAATCATAACCATTTTCTTGATGTGTTTCGATGCGTTTGCGTTGAATTACGTTGTATTTTTCGTCTAGTAAAATACCTTCGATCTTGGTTCCGCCAAGATCAATTCCAATTTTATGCATGAATATAGTTAGTTGAGTAAGTTTTGAAGTTTTAGTAAAACATGGACAACTTATCAATCGTAAGCGCGCCTTAAATGTAAAAATTATTTAATTTTTTCATGAGCAAGATGGTAATGCAAGCATTCTATGCTAGTTTGCTGCTGATGCCTACAAAACTATTCAAGTTTTAACTCACTAGTAGATTTTTTACTTGCTACCACTTGCCATAAAATTTTCAGATGAAATGTAGAATTATCCCATTGGGGGTCCACCAGAACCAGAATTCCCAGAAATAGCAATAACATCATCTATTCTCAAAACCATACATGCCGTCTCTGTTGCCGATTTTATAATCTGCTCTTTTACTACACGTGGTTCAACTATATCCAAGGCATACATATTACCAATTTTACCTTCTCTTGCATTAATTCCAATTGATTTTTTACCACCAGATTGTTTTGCTCGAAGAGCAATAATAGTGTCAATAGGATCCATTCCAGCATTTTCGGCAATGGTTAATGGAATTGACTCTAATGCTTCGGCATACTGCCTTATGGCAAGCTGTTCTCGTCCATCAAAAGTGTCAGCCAATTCTTTCAATTGTCCAGACAAGTATGCTTCAGGTGATCCTCCTCCAGCAACAATTGATGGATTTTCAACTACATCTTTTACCACCATCAATGCGTCATGTAAAGAACGGTCAACTTCATCTACAACCCTTTGGGAACCACCTCGTATGAGAATAGTTACAGAGTGAGGGTTTCTACATCCTTCAATGAATACCCATTTGTCAGATTCGACTTTTTTCTGTTGAACAAGATTAGCAGTTCCTAAATCTTTTTCAGAAATATCATCTAGATTAGCAGTAATTCTGCCACCAGTTGCTTTTGATAGTTTGGACATATCACTTTCTTTTACTCTTCGAACAGACAAAATACCTTTTTTAGCAAGATAATGCTGTGCGATATCATCAATGCCTTTTTGGCATATTAACACATTAGCGTTAACGTGGTGTAATTTGTCCACCATTGTTTTTAGCATCCTATTTTCTTCTTCTAAGAACATCTGCATTTGAGAGGGATCATTAATTCTTATTTCAGAACTCATCTCAGTTTTTTCCACTTCAAGTGGTGAATTGACAAGCGCAATTCTTGCTTTTTGTATCTTTGTTGGCATACCACTGTGAACAACTTCCTTGTCAAGAACTACTCCTTTGATAAGTGAAGTATCCTCAATAGATCCGCCTGATTTCTTTTCTACCTTAAGATTATCAAGATCAATAGAATAATTATTTTTTGTTTTTTGTGCAATTTTTAATATTGCATCTACAATTAATTCCGATAGAAATCCACTATCTTCTGATACCAATTTTGATTGCATGCTAGTTTTTGCAATTTTAAGTAATGATTCTCGGTCGTCAGGTAGTACTGATTTTGAAATATGAGCCAATAATTCAAGTGCCTTTGCAGCAGCGGCTTGGTATCCGTCAACAATCACGGTAGAGTGTACATTTTTTTCAAGTAATTTCTCTGCTTTTTCTAATAGTGCTCCAGCAAAAACAACAGAAGAAGTTGTTCCATCGCCCACCTCAGTGTCAATTGTTTTTGAAATCTCGACCATCATTTTTGCGGCGGGATGCTGAGCATCAATCTCCTTTAAAATTGTGGCACCATCATTTGTAATAGTAACATCTCCAAGTGAATCTACAAGCATTTTATCTAGACCACGTGGGCCTAAACTTGTTTTGACTAATTCTGCTACCAATTTTGCAGCAGCAATATTGTTTTTTTGTGCGTCACGACCCTTTTGTTGCAAGGCACTTTCTTTTAAGACTAAAACTGGTCCCTGAGGAGTTTGTTGAATTGATGCCATATTTTAAAAATATTGGCTTATTTCCCCTTAATATTCTATCATGTGATAATTTTTAGAAATGAACGAGTTTTGACATCCACTAACCCTGTGCTCAATATTCGTATGTCTGGTAGTGCAATAAACGGCAAAAAAAGTGGGATAAGGTGAGGTTTTTTGAATTTGCAATCAGCGTCTGCTAATACAGCGTTTAGATTTGTAAAGTTTTTCAAAACTGTTTCAAAACTATCTGTAGATACAATACCAGCCATTTGTAGAGGCATAGATGATAAAATTTTTCCCCCCCTAACTACTACCATACCGCCTTGAGTGGTGACAAGGCTGTTTGCTGCCTTAGCCATATCTTTTTCATTAGAGCCAATTACGATCATGTTGTTTTCATGAAAATTCCATGTTGATGCAAAGGCTCCTATCTTTGCCCCAAAGTTCTGCAGAAATCCAACTGTATGTTTTCGTGAACCAAATGTTCGATCAAAAGCAGCTACCTTCCATACATCCTTATCAGTAGACGGAGCAACATTTCCATCTTTTACTGACAAGTTTACATTTTCCTGAGAAGTTATGATTTCTGTATTCATAGATATCACATTAACATTAGCTGAGTTATCTCTAGATTTTATTGTAAAATCACCTTCTGAGAAATTATGTGACTTTACAGTTGTTGTCATCCATTTAGGTACTGTATGATTTTTCATTTTACATACTATAGTACCATTTAATGCAACCAAACGCCCACCAACAAAAATTTTCTTTGGCCTCATTTTCTTTAGGTCGTCGAATACCAAAATGTCAGCAAGTTTTCCTGGAGCAATACCACCCAAATCTTTTCCCATGTTATAATAATCAAAACAGTTTTTTGATGCCATAGAAATTGCATCTATTTGATCAAGACCAAGTTTTACCGATTCCCTTATGCAATGATCAATATGACCAAATTTTTCTATGTCAGCAGGATCAAGACCATCAGAACAAAACATCAATCTGTCAGTGTAGGTTTTGTTTGAGAGTACTAGTGGAATAATATTTTTTAAATCCCTACGAATAGAACCCTCTCTTATCATTATCCACATCCCTAATCTTAATCGCTCTATAACCTGATCAAAGTTTATTGGTTCATGGCAAGACAAAATACCTGATGATACATATGCACTTAGTTTTTTGCCGGATGCGCCAGCAGTGTGACCATTAATTACACAATTATTCTCAAGCATGGCTGACAATGTTCTCATTGTATTAGAATCACGTTTTGTTACTTTTGTCCATGAAAATACTTCACCTAAACCAAGAACGTTTGGAATTTTAACTGCAGTTTTCGCTTCAGTTATACTAAGTGTTTTTGCATGGCTGAATTTCCTATCAACCGGAACTCCTCCAGGAACCACATGAAAAAAACGTACTGGAAGTTCAGACGTTATTTTAACAAATTCTTTAAAACCATCATAACCACAAGTACTCACTATGTCAATAGGATCAGAAAAAAGTGAGGTTACACCACACAAAAGAGATTTCTTTACAAATTCTGCAGGTGAAACAAACTGATCTATATGTATATGAGGATCGGCAAATCCTGGTGTCACATATTTTTTTTCTAAATTCATTACTACGGTTTTTTCTCCCTTTGTATGAGACGCATCATTACCAACGTAGGCAATTCGACCTTTTGCTATTGCAATTTGGGTTTGTGGTAAAATCTCACGCGTATAGACATTTACTAATGTACAGTTTTCTAGGATAAGATCAGCTGGTTTATCGCCCATTGCAACAGCGTTTAGAGAAGAAATTACAGAAAACAAACCAAGAGACATTATTGACAAATGGGTATTGTTATTATTAAGATTAGAAGCGAATTTAAATTACCGTAATATTCGGAAGCTATTATGAATATACCAAAGGAAATTAATCGCTTTTGCCCAAAATGTAATAAACATACTATTCAAAAAATTTCGATTTACAAAGCTGGGAAAAGACGAGGATCAGCTGCTGGTGAAAGAAGACATGCATTACGAAAAAAGGGTTATGGTGGTCAGAAATTTCCCAAGCTTGCAAAACCTGCAAAAACAACAAAAAAAGTTACACAAATTTTTACATGTCCTGAATGCAAGAAAAAATCTTTGAAAAAAGCTGGTATTAGAATTAAAAAATTCGAGTTGGTTGCCAAATGAAAAAAGAACATATCCTCGATCCAAAACCAAATAGTAAATTCCTCAAAGTCAACTGTAAAGAATGTGAACAAGAAAACATCGTTTATTCACATGCAACGACTGCAATTATGTGCAAATCTTGTGGTAATATAATAACAAAACCCACGGGTTCAAAGGCACGAATAATGGGAAAAATTTCAGGAACCGTTGAGTAATTCGTAATCTTCCTTTGTGTTCAAATTAAAAGCTATTCTCTCATCATCTAAAATAACGTAGTCTTCGTTAACCAAATTCGAATCTTTAATTTTGTCAGCATTAATGATAGAAATTCCAGTGTATACACATTCTACATCACCACATTTCACCAACAGATTAGATTCAAAACTTAATGTATTCAATAATTCCTTGGAGACAAGAAAACTTGTCCAAATATTTTCTGAATTAAACTCTGCCATCTTTTTAATAATTTCTTCATCCAGTAATGGCAAATCTCCGCAAACAGCAAATACAAATCCATCCATCTTTTGTAGCAGAAAATTTAGGTCGTTAACATATCCATTTCCTGGTGTGGGTAAAGTTTCTATTCCATTTTGTTCTAATACACGTTTTGTATCAGGTGAGTTTGGACTCGTGGCAACAATAACTTGGGAAAAACAATGGGAATTTTTTAATGCGTCAATTACATGAAAGATTACCGGTTTTTTGTATTGAAATAACAATTTTTCACCAGCAAGGTCCATCCTAGTTCCTTTACCTCCTCCCATAACAAGTCCAATCATAATGATACAAAGATTAGCAGGGATGAAAGTCTTGTAAGTTCATTAGTTGCACCAAGAACATCTCCAGTAATTCCACCAAAACTTCTAGTGGAAAGGCCTATCAAAAACAATGTCACACCGATAGATGCACCAAAAAGTATCAATCCTACAGTTCCGCCTATCACAACAAGTGGAATAATCGTAATTACAGCAGCTACAGCTATTCTTCTTTTATCTTTCATAATTTGCACGAATGGGGAATTAGAGCCCACTGTAGCTGAATTACCAATACTAGCCATTAGTACCATTGAGAATTTGGCTAAAATTTCACTAAGTAAAATAGCTTGGAATAATGCATAACCATTTGTTAATGACAGAGCTATAATTGCACCAACTACATACAGGACAACAGAAATAGTTCCTGCAGTACCAGTTGAAAGATCTTTCATGGCTTTGCGTTTTTTCTCTTTTGTACCTCTGGTCATAAGACCATCAGCAAAATCTGCTAAGCCATCAGTGTGATGTATTCCTGTGATTACAGCAATGGATGCAACAACCAATAGTGAAACAATCAACGGATCTAGGAAAAATGAAAGTCCAAATCCCATTGAACCAATTAGTAGCCCTATCGCAATTCCAATAATAGGAAAAATATGCATGTATCTTGCTACAGTTTCCAGATTAGTGTTGTTAGAGGGAATTATTGTAAGAAATGAAAAAACTGAACTGATTTCCTTAAGCATGTATCCACCATCCTAAAAATGAGAGGGTCATAATTATTGGAATAGTAATCATGCCACAGAATAAAATTGATGAAACTTTCATCAATGTAACTGCAGAGACAATATGAGATTTTGTAAATTCTATACTGCCATTGCCAATTGTGTAATAATTCATTTTTTCTAATTTAGTCCCCAATGCACCAGCCAGAGCAGCCATTGGGAATCCCGCATTAGGACTCTCTAGTTTTCTGCTGTCACGCTTCATAATGTATAATGATTCCTTCCAATTATAGCCCAAAATTAATGCGCTTAAGATCATTACTAGTCCAGTTAGTCTAGATGGAGCATAGTTGAGTATTGTGTCACATTTGGCTCCAAACCAACCCACATTTTTGAACAGTGTTGTCTTGTAACCAACCATAGAGTCTATGGTGTTTATTGCTCTGTAGACAAATGCTCCTGGAAGACCAAAAATTGCATAATAAAATAACGGACCAGTAACTCCATCAACCGTATTTTCACTAACACTTTCTAAAACAGCAGATAAGATGTGGTTTTTATCTAAATGCTTGGTGTCTCTCTTAACAATCATAGAGAGATGGTTTCTAGCCGAGTCCAAATCGCCTTTTTCAACCGCATCAACTACTGCCAAAGCATGTTTTTGCATTCCCCTAATTGCAATAGTTGTTTTTAGTAAGATTGAGCCTACAACTATTGATATAATTAATGAGACAATATCTACCGTAAGTAAACTGATTCCAATATCCAAAACAACAAGCACTGTGCATACAGTTACTACAATTATACTAACAATCAAAATCCCACCAATCAATTCCATTTTTGCCGAGTTACTTTTTGCAAAAGGAACAAGTGATGCGATCAGTTTTCCTATCCAAGCAGTTGGATGATATTTGGTTCTTGGATCACCCACTAAAAAATCCAATAAAAGTGCAAATGCGACTATAATTACACCTTCAAGTATCATTACAACAGTTTTTCAATTGCTCTGATATTAAGACTTGACTTTACTACTTTGCTTAATTTGTCAATTTCAGTGTCGATTTTTTTTAAGTTCTGTTTATTCAACGTAACCCGCTTTGAATCTGAAGTTATAGAATCCTCCTCTGGAAGTAAAAACTTGGTGAGTGGAATAGTCCCAAAAACAGGTTTGCCTGTATTTTGTTTTAGTTTTCTAAATCCAGGTTTAAGGATATCCAAGTCCCCACGAAATTTGTTAAAAACAAAACCCTTGATCATCTTTTGATATTTTTTTTCTAATAATGACACAGTTCCAACAATACTTCCAAAAGAACCACCTCTCTCAATATCTGTAATTAAAAGTACAGGTGATTTTGTTTTCTCAGCGAGTTTCATATTTGCAATATCATATCTTGTAAGATTAATTTCGGCCGGAGATCCTGCACCTTCAATGATAATCAAATCATGATTTTTTTCTAAAGCATGGAATGATCTCAAAACTGTCTTCATTCCATTTTTTTGAACAAACTTCTTGTAATAGTGATCAGCATGCATTTTTTTATAGAATTTTCCTCTCAGGAAAACTGAGCTTCTATAATCACCAAGAGGCTTTAACAAAATTGGATTCAAATCAGGTGATATTTCGATGCGTGATGCCAGAGCTTGAACTGCCTGAGCACGAGAAATTTCAAAATCCTTTCCTTTATAGGCATAATTTGACATGTTTTGTGCTTTGAATGGTGCAACAGAGAATCCTTTTTCTAGAAAAATTCTGCATAGTGCTGTAACAAGTGTTGTTTTACCTGCACTAGATGCAGTTCCCTGAATCATTAATGTTGTTGAAATGTTAAATCACCTCTAAAGCCTTTAACAGTTTTATATTTTCCTTTCTAGTTTTCACTGCAATCCTAACGTAGTTCTGGTTTAATCCACGAAATGTGCTACAATCTCTAATCAGAACTCTTTGTTTTAGAAGTTTCTTCTGCAAAAGCTTTGACTTGATTTTTGTCTTAACTAGAAGAAAGTTTGTTGCTGAATTATAACAAGCAAATTTTTTTGATTTTGCTAAATTTGAGGATATGAAATTTTTCTCCTTTTTGATTAATTTGCGTGTTTTATCTAAAAATGGATGATAACATATTGCTGCACTTGCTGCGCCTTGTGCTATGTTGCTTACATTCCAAGGAATCTTGATTTTTTGTAGTGGACCTACGATTTGTGGGCTGCCCACTCCGTAACCAATTCTAATTCCCGCTAAACCGAAAGATTTTGTGAGCGAACGCAAAATAAACAAATTCTCGAATTTTTTGATCTGCTTTATTACTGATTCATCATGTCCCGGTACAAGCTCAATAAATGTCTCATCTACAAATACAATTGTTGATTTTTTCTTTGCCGCAGTGATAATTTTTATGATTTCGTTCTTTTGGATTAAAACGCCGGTAGGATTGTTTGGGTTACAAATAAAAACACATCCATTTCTGGGAATTTTCATGATGAATTTTTGTAAATTTTTTGTAAGATTCATAGTTTTAAAGAATGATATTTTAGCTTCACAAAGTTTTGCTGAAACTTCATATTCACTAAAAGTTGGTATTGGAATCAAAACATGTGTTTTTTTATTTAGAAAAGTTTTACAGAAATTGTAAATTATTTCTGTTGCCCCATTTCCAACAACAATCTGTTTTTTTGGAACACCAGTAAACCACGCCAAATTTGCACGTAAACTAGTAGAATTTGGATCAGGATACTCTGAAATTAAGCCCAGTTGTTTTTTCAAATAACGTTTTACACCTGGATGGCATCCTAATGGGTTTACATTCGAACTAAAATCAATCACATTAGCATCAGAGTTTTTTGTACCATATTTGCCCCCATGTGAGGCTGGAATATGTGAGCGTACTGGTTTGTTTGGATGAATTTTCACATTGTAGATTATTAATTGCCAATATAGTGTGTTTTGGTTATTGCTAACGATTATTAATTGAAAACTTGAAAGTGACTCATGAAAAAGAGAGTAGCGATAATTGGAGTCACCGGGGCGGTAGGACAAGAATTTGTACTATCCCTAAAGGATCATCCATGGTTCGAAGTTACACAAATTGCAGCATCAGAAAGATCTGCAGGAAAAAACTATGTTGATGCAATAAGAGATCCAGACAGTGGAATTATCAAATGGGAAGTTGGTGGAGAAATTCCAGAATACATCAAAGGAATGACTGTAAAAAAAATTGATGAGATTAATGTTGCGGAGTTAGACTTGGTGTTTTCTGCTGTTGAATCGAAGGCTGCAAGAGACATTGAAACAAAATTTGCAAAAGTTCTGCCTGTAATTTCAACTTCTTCTGCGTATAGATATGAAGAAGATGTCCCAATTCTGATTCCGGGAATAAATGATGAACAAGCTGAATTGTTAGAGATACAAAAAAAGAATAGAGACTGGAAAGGATGGGTAGCTCCTCTACCTAATTGTACTACAACTGGATTAGCAATTACTATGAAACCACTTTATGAGAAATACGGGGCAAAAAAGGTCATGATGACTTCAATGCAAGCAATTTCTGGTGGTGGTAGATCACCTGGTGTTTCGGCTATGGATGTTACTGATAACATTATTCCTTACATACCAAAGGAGGAAAACAAAGTTAAGATTGAGACAAAAAAAATACTTGGAAAGCTAAAAGATGGTAAAATAGAGCCAGCTGACATACGTGTTAGTTGTACTTGCACAAGAGTACCAGTAATTGATGGTCACACTGAATCTGTCTTTGTTGAAACTGAAAAAGAAATCGATCCAAAAACTGCAAAGGAGACATATGAACAATACAATAAGGAAATTAGTGTTGGAGACCTGCCATCCGCTCCGAAAGATTACTACGCAGTGCATGAGGATCCAACAAGACCACAACCAAGAATTGAGAGGCAAGTAGGTGACGGAATGACTACAACAATTGGAAGATTAGAAAAAGAAGAATTGTTTGATCACGGAGTCAAGTACATGTTATTCTCGCATAATAAGAAGATGGGTTCCGCAAAAGGTGCAGTTCTCTTAGCTGAGATGTTGTACAAAAAAAATAAGTTTTAGATCCGAAATTTGAAAAAATTTCAATAATATCTTTATTAGACCCAAAATCTGTAAAATTTTTGATGCTTCCAAGGGCAAAGCCTGATAACATAGATTTGAAGATTTTGTCAGAACTGAGTAATGATTCATCTATATCTATTCCACATCTTTCCAAAAAAATTAATGTTAATTCTTCAGTAGTTTATAGTAGGATTAAACGTTTGATAAAGAGAAAACTAATAGAACGATTTACTATTGAGATTAACAATAAGGAATTAGGATATACTGTAAAATCATTAACAGGAATTAATATGGATTCTAAAAAACGAGATAATATTATTGAGGAATTATTCAAAATTAGGGAAGTTAGAGAGATTTCAGAGGTTACGGGAAGATTTGATATACTTGTAACAATGTATGCAAGAAATCTTGAAAATATGCATCAACTTGTTTCTGAACAGATTGGCAAAATTCAAGGGATAGTGGGTTCTGAGAGTTTTATAGAAATGAAGACGCAGACAAAACAAATGCCATTTATGAGTGAGTTATGAGTGTGAGTAAATAGAGGATCACGATGCTTACTATCAAAAACAATTCAAGTTTGGCAGTGTATTATGAGGTAACTAAACCAAAAATTTGGTATCTTCTTGTTTTTACTGCATTTGGAGCTGCTATTACTGCCTCTAATGTTTTCAACATTCCAATATCCCTACAAACATGGGCATTACTGCTTGGAGGAGTAGCTGCAGGATCTGCTGCTGCAAATACGTTGACAAATTACCATGATAGGGATATTGATGCAATAATGGAAAGGACACAGAGTAGACCCATACCAAGTAGACGAATATATCCTCCAGAAAAGGCTAGAAATTTTGGACTAATACTTGCCGCAATATCGTTGGTGTGTGCTTTTGGTATATGTTTTACCGCATCTTTTTGGCAAGGCATCTTAGCTGGTTCTTTTATGGCATTTGGATTAATAGATAATATTTTGGTCTATAGCTATGGTCTAAAACGTAAAAGTAGAACAAATATTA
>ENA-UPTF01001754-UPTF01001754.1-marine-metagenome-genome-assembly--contig:-NODE-1754-length-13316-cov-6.914042_pt1 | contig 13316 bp, 7 predicted proteins | sample MGYA00238166_ERZ767019 | MGnify/ENA primary metagenome ERZ767019 (study PRJEB28930, sample SAMN06266391) | marine metagenome | isolation source: Sea water from 250 m depth | place: Atlantic Ocean | study...
TGCTGTTATAACCATTGGCGCATTAAGGGAATGGTATCTAGACTTACCGGAAGTTAAACAAAAAAGGAGTTTCAAAGCGATAGCTAATTGTATTGAGATTGTATCTGGTCATGTAGGTGAGAAGAAATATGCCAGCCAGATCAGTCCCGCAGATATTCAAAGTTTTCAGAGAAAAAGATTATCGGAAAACACACTGTGGGGGCGCCCTGCAAAACCTGCAACTGTAAATCGTAATGTTGCAAATTTTAAAGCTATGTTCAACCGGGCTCTTGATTATGGGATAATAGAGATAAACCCTATAATTCGGGTTAAGCAACTGGAAGAAAATAATGTAAGGGAACGTGTGCTATCCAGAGAAGAGTTTGAAGTATTATATATTCATTGTTCTGAACAAATAAAAGGACCTGTATTGATTGCCTACTACCTTCCTATGAGACAGGCGGAAATCCTAAACCTTACATGGGAAGAAATAGACTTAAAAAATCAATTTATCCGCCTTGGCGGCCAACGCACAAAAAACAAAACCGGCAGAGCAATTCCTTTTAATCAGAGAATCTTTAACTACCTGATCAGCTTACCCCGTCCTGATCAAGATGGTTATGTTTTTGAGCAAAGATGGTGGAACCGAAGCGAATTTGTTAAAGCGGTAAATATGGCCGGTCTTGGAGATTTTACTTTTCATGATTTAAGGCATTGTGCACTCAATAATCTCAGACTTGCGGGGAATGACCGTTACGTTATCAAACAAGCATCCGGTCATAAAACGGACAGTGCTTTCCAACGTTATATTCTTGTCACTGAAGATGAAATGAGTGGGATGAAATGGTTGGAAGAAAAGGCAGAAGATTCTGCGCCCATGGACACCTATATGGACACCTGTGAGCAGTCAAAAAATGAAAATACCCGTAACTCACTGAAATCATGGTGGGCCAGGCAGGACTTGAACCTGCGACCGGACGATTATGAGTCGTCAGCTCTAACCAACTGAGCTACTGGCCCAAACCAATTTATTCATGATAGCCACCAAGACGGGGTAAAACAAGATTTTTCGTAATTTGCGAATTAAGGAACCCTCCCGTGGATATAATGCAACATTAATTTGGCAAAAGGGAGAAACGCATCATTGGCGGGTGTCGTGCAAAAAAACGTTCTGAAGTATTGGCCAGTCTAAGCAACAAAGATTCTTCCCACGGACGCCCCATTAATTGCATCCCCACCGGTAAACCCTGTGCATCGTAACCGACAGGAAAAGAAATTGCGGGGAATCCTCCAAGATTTGCCTGCGGTGCATAGCGCATTAATTCCGTCAAAGTACTGAGATCCGATTCTCCTTTTTTCAAAGCATCCGGTGGTATCGGAGGAGCGGTACGGGCCGTTGATGGAGTAACAACTGCGTCAATGTTTTGAAAGATTTGACTCATCTTCCTGATAAGCTGGGCGCGTACACGCTGGGCTTTTACATAATCATCTCCTTTAAACTGCTGTGCCAGAGTAAGATTAACTAAAGCATCCAGTCCCAAGGGTTGACGAAAAGGTTTAAAATTAGTTTTCAGAGAAGTCAGCAGTTCTGTAACAAAAGATACCGCATGTGCCATACGTATTTCATCCAGGTCCGGAATGTCAATTTCCTGTACGGTAGCACCTAGAGATTTAAAAGCGTCCAGCATTTGATTGCAGCCTTGGACAATATCTGCAGACGCATGATTAAACCACGGTAAAAATACTCCCAGTCTAACACCTGTTAAATCTGAATTTTCAAAATCCTGAAGATCCACCGATGGCTGATCCTGTGTCCAAACCTGTCTGGGATCAGGACCTGCCATAAACGAATAGGCTAAAGCCGTATCACGTACTGTGGAGGTAATTGGACCTACTGTCGAGAGACTCCATGATAGAGGTGCGCTGCCGGCAGAACTGATCCGGCCCCAAGTTGTTTTAAGTCCTACAACACCGCACAAACTTGCAGGAATCCTGATAGAACCACCACCGTCAAGTCCAAGTGCAATTGGACACAACCCTGCTGCCACTGCTGCAGCTGATCCGCTTGAAGATCCTCCCGGATAGTGGTCAAGGTGATAAGGATTTCTAGTAGTACCATAGTGAGTATTGAGCCCCGTTACCCCCAGTCCGATTTCATGCATATTGGTTTTACCCACCATCAGTGCACCGGCCGAACGCAATCTCTCAACCGTTGTAGCATCCTCCGCCGGAGGATGAGTGTTGTAAAATTTAGTACCAACCATTGTTGGAAAAGGGAGCATATCCAGTTCATCTTTTACTGCTACCGGAACTCCATCAAGTATTCCCAATGATTCTCCGCGTTCATAACGCTCTGCCGATGATTTTGCCTGCTGCATCAGTTCCCGTTCTTCCCATGCCATAAAAGGGAGCAGTGGTACAGCACTTCCTTCAATACTACGAATTATATCCAGTAAACGCATTGCAACATCTACCGGAGTTGTTTTTCCTTCAAGATATGCCCGATGAAAATCAGAGGCCGTTTCAGGTTGAAAAAGACTTTGCTTTTCAGAATTAGCACCTTTTTTGTCAGTTGCAGATTCACGATTTTGTTCGGCAGAAACAATAAACTGTTTGATGGACTTTTTGGCTGCAGCCAAAGTGATTTTACTATCTGCAGGATGAACGGGATGCATCACAGGTGCATCTTCAACATGGCATTTTCGTAGTCGGGGAAGACCGGCTTGACGAAGGAGCAGCGGGAGCAGCAGTAACCGAACTCCTGGGGTTCTCAACAGGTACAGCAATATTTTAAGGGCACGTCCGGATGTCCTGGGAATGCGGATGGATTTAAGGTTATAAACAGGTTTTTCTTTTTTTGCAAACGGCCACAAAAAGAGCAAAAGCCGTTTTGCTCCGGATGAAATCATTCTGATTTTACTATCCTTATTTTCCATCTCAAACTATATTTACTTTGATTACCGGGGAAGTTCAAAAACAAAGCACGCTCCATCTTTGACCTCAGAATCGATACAAATATTTCCGCCATGTGCAGCAATAATTTTTTTCACAGTAGCCAGCCCAAAACCATATCCCTCTACATCGTAATTCAAGCGGGCATTTGTTTCAAACACTTTGTCCTGATGTTCCGCAATTATTCCCGGCCCGTTATCTCGAATCCAAAATTTAACAGTATCCCTACTTTCTTCACCACCGAATTTTATCCTGACGGGATTTTTTGTACCCCGAAATTTTATCGAATTGGCAATCATATTTTGCCAGACTTTCAGCATCCGGATTGGATCACACCTTGCTTCCGGCATGTCCGGCAGCTTGCTGAAACAGGCTATTCCTTCTTGTTCTGCATATTCAAAATTTTCAATCACCGCATTTATTATACGATCCATCGATACAGATTCCAATTCACCAATAACCTGGCCTGCTTCCGCATAATCCAGTTGCGTATTGATAAAATCCAGCATTTTGGTAAAAGTCTGTGGAATCCGTTCTAGTAATTCTTTTAAGCCTTCATCCTCAATGATTTGTGGAAATTCATTTTTGATGCGGTACAGAAAAAAATCATAAAGGCTGGCTGCACCAACGATTGGAGATTTAAGATCATGACTGACTGTGTGTGAGAAACTACTTAGTTCCTGTTTTTTTTGCTGAAGTTCCTTGTTCAGTTCTTTGATTCTGTCAAGATCTTCTTTGCTGCGCAAAGCTGATTTTACACGGGATACTAAAATGGTGCGATCAATCGGTTTGTAAATATAATCCACTGCTCCTGCGTCAAAAGCCTCCTCAAGGGAATCCATTTCCTGTTTGGCCGTTACCATTAATACAGGAATATCGTGGCATGCAGGAATCATTTTAATACGTTTCGTAGCCTCAATTCCATCCATCACGGGCATCATAATATCCATCAAAATGCAATCCGGACTCCAGTTTTTCAGAATTTGCAGGGCCTCATTTCCAGACGAAGCTTTTCTAAATTCACACTTCAGTTGCCTCTGCAGATGGTCTTCAATCAGTAAACAGTTGTCCTCAATATCATCAACAATCAATATTCTGCGGGTGGCCCTGTGCCGGTCACTGGCTGGCATGAAATTTTTTCAATTACATGTGTATAGAGCGTATTTCTGATGCGTCCAACATTGCTTCTTTGATGGCCTCTGCATAAGTCGGATGGGCATGTGACATCCGCGCGATATCTTCTGCGCTGGCCCGGTATTCCAGAGCAACAACTGCTTCTGCAATCAAATCTGCAGCACGTGCTCCAACCAAATGAATTCCTAATATTTCGTCAGTATCCTTGTCTGCCAGGACTTTTGCAAAACCTTCTGTGTCCATGGATGCACGGGCACGTCCTAGTGCCTTGAACGGGAATTTACCCGTTTTATAGTTATAATTTTCAGCTTTTAATTCGTCCTCAGTAAAACCGACTCCTGCTGCTTCCGGCCAGGTGTAGAGCACTCCCGGAATTGCTTTGTAATTGATATGCGGTTTTTGACCTGCTATCGTTTCCGCCACAAAAACTCCTTCTTCTTCTGCCTTGTGCGCCAGCATATCTCCTGCCACTACATCGCCAATGGCATAGATTCCCGGAACCGTAGTTTCCAAATGTTCATTTACCGGAATACGACCTTTATCATCAAGAGTAAGGGCGATCTTTTCCAAACCCAAATTGTCTGTAAAGGGCCTGCGTCCAACTGCAACCAGACAATAATCTCCGCTGAATTCCACTTCTTTGTCCTTCTTGTTTTTTGCAACAACTTTAACACTGTCTCCTTCTACAACTGTACTTTGCACAGTATGGTTGAGAAAAAATTCCAGACCCTGGTTTTTTAAAAACCGTTGAACTTCTTTAGCCAGTGAAAAATCCATTCCGGGAATTAAACGATCAAGAAATTCCACGACCTGCACCTTTGAACCAAGTCTACTGAAAACTGAACCCAGTTCCAACCCAATCACACCACCTCCAATCACAATTAATTTCTCAGGAACCTTTTCCAGATTCAGGGCTTCGGTTGAAGTTATGATACGTTTTTTGTCAATTATCACACCCGGAATACTTGACGGCTTGGAACCTGTTGCAATGATAACGCGTTCGGTGTTCACAGTTTCGTTGGAACCGTCGGTGCCTCTCACTGAAATCGTCTTTGAATTGCTGAATGATGCATGTCCGGAGATGACCTTGATTTTATTTTTTTTCATCAAATACTTGATTCCTTCGCATGTCTGCCCTACCACATCGTCCTTACGCTGACGCATCCTTGGCCAGTTTAGTTTTATTTTTTCCGCCATGATACCGTGTTCCTCAAAATGACAGTTTGCATTGTAGAAATGCTCACTTGAATCCAGCAAAGCCTTTGAAGGAATGCAACCCACATTTAGGCACGTTCCACCCAGTGTAGGATAACGTTCAATGATTGCCGTTTGCATCCCCATTTGTGCACAGCGGATTGCGGCCACGTAACCTCCTGGCCCTGAACCGATGATTGTTGTGTCGAATTTGGTCATTGTTTGTTATTTTGAAAGTAAGGTGAAAATGGTACTAAGGCTCTTTTTGAATTAGGCACTAAGGAACTAAGGCACTAGAGAAAAATCAACTACCACTCCTGATTTTACTAACTAGGGAAAGTAGCATTCTTTCTATTTCTCGAGTATTTTCGTAAAGGCAATTGAACTCAAATTCGGTTAAGTATTCCAACTTTTTTGCAATTTCCAGTTGAGTTTGTAACTCGTATAGAGAACCTACAAAAATTTGTAAAAAACGAACATAATCTTCAGTGGATCTTCGTCCATATCCTTCAGCAATGTTGCTGGGAATTGAAACTGCGCTTCGACGCAACTGGGAGATCAAACCATAAAACTCCGACTTTGGAAAATTCCCAGATGCCCAATAGATCTGTGTTACTAAATGCATAGATTTTTGCCAAACAATTAAATCTCGAAACGTCTTAATTGTTCCCATCCTGATGTTACCTCATACCAAATGTCCCAAGCCTCTGTGCCTCAGCTACTATGTTCCTCAGTACCTTATTAACACAGAGCCTCTTTCACTTTGTGCCCTAGTGCCTCATGGCCTTATTAACTCAGTGCTTTTTTTATATAAGCATCCTTGTCGGATTTTCCAGAAATTCTTTTACACGAACGAGAAAACTCACTGATTGCTGACCATCGACAATACGATGATCATAGGACAGAGCCAAATACATTACCGGACGAATCTCAACTTTTCCTTCAACTGCCATGGGCCGCTCAACGATATTGTGCATTCCCAGTATTGCGCTTTGCGGTGGATTTAAGATTGGAGTAGAAAGCATTGAACCAAAAACTCCTCCGTTTGTGATAGAAAAAGTACCGCCTTCCATTTCGTCAATACTGAGTTTGTTTTCACGCGCACGTTTGGCAAGTCTGCCAATTTCAATTTCAATTTGTGCAAGAGAGAGAGATTCTGCATTTCGAACAACTGGTACCATCAAGCCTTTGGGTGCACTCACTGCAATACCCATATCGACATAATCATGATAGACAATTTGATCCATATCTATCTGGGCGTTGACTGCCGGAAAGTCCTTTAAAGCTTCCGTGCATGCTTTTGTAAAGAGTCCCATGTAACCCAACTTAATATTGAATTTTTCCAGAAACGCGTCTTTACTCTGGGAACGCATCTCAAAAATAGCATGCATATCGACTTCATTAAAAGTCGTCAACATTGCTGTTTCGTTTTTTACTGCAACCAGACGCTCTGCCAGTTTTCGGCGCAGGCGGGACATACGTTCTCTTTTTATGCTGCGGGAACCGGACACAACCGGAGGGGTCGCTTCAAGTTTTGTATCCGTGGTGGAAGCGGCATAATCCGGATTCTGCTGCAAATGCATTTCTACGTCTTGAGTCGTTATTCGACCACCAGGTCCGCTTCCGGATACGTCAGTTGTGCCCTGTTCAGCCATCATTTTTCTAGCAGCAGGAGATGGATGTCCGGCGGCATATGATGCTGAAGCAGAAGAAGCTTCATCCGGAATAGTTGCACGTTCAGAGGGTTCTTCTGATTTTACGATGACCTCAGATGACGTTGGAGTTGAAGTAATTTTCGGTTGCTCTGCATCGGTATCAATCGAACATGCCACATCTCCTATTCCCGCAGTTTCGCCTTCCTGCAGCAGAATTTTCAGTCTGCCTGCACTTTCGGCAACCAGGGGCAAAGTTGCCTTGTCAGTTTCAATTTCGCAAATCGTTTCATCAATTAGAACGTAGTCACCGTCGGCTTTGAGCCAATTCCCGATTTCAACTTCAGTAATTGATTCGCCTGGATTCGGAATTTTAATTTCCACAATAGACATAGACAAATCCTTTAAATGGATTAGTTAATAAATATGATCTCGTATTCAGTCCGAGATCCACCCCGCACTTAAATCATCAACCCGGAAATGGAAATAAGAACAATCCAGGGGGTAATTTTGGTGCGGGTTCATTCCTCAAAAGCCCTGTGCACCAGTTTTTTCTGTTCTGCAGTGTGAACCTGTGGTATTCCGACCGCAGGAGAACTATCCGCGTCACGTGCCACCAGATCCAGCACTTTCCCGGTTTCAGAGAATGTCCGCAAAACAAAGCTCCAGGCACCCATATTTCTCGGCTCTTCCTGCACCCAGCACCATTGCTTGGCCCCGGAATATCGTTTAAAAATTGAGAGCAACTGCTTTTTTGGAAATGGATAAAGCTGCTCTAAACGTACAATCGCAATGTCTTTGACATCACTGCTTTGCTGGCATGCAAGTAAGTCATAATATACTTTACCGCTGCAAAACAAAACTTTTCGGACAGAGGAAGCATCTACAAAATCATCGTCGATTACTTCCAGAAAATGAGTTCCTTCGAGAAAATCATCAAGTAAACTCAAACACAATGGATGACGTAACAAACTTTTAGGTGTAAAAATTACTAGCGGTTTCCGAAACGGCAATGCCATTTGACGACGTAAAATATGAAAGATATTTGCAGGAGTGGTGCAGTTGACAATCTGCATATTATTTCCGGCACAAAGAGTCAGAAAACGCTCAATCCTGGCTGAAGAATGTTCCGGCCCCTGCCCCTCATGTCCGTGCGGCAACATGAGTACCACACCATTCATGCGGTGCCATTTTGTTTCAGAAGATGAAATAAACTGATCAATAATTATTTGCGCTCCATTTGCAAAATCACCAAACTGCGCCTCCCAAATTGTCAAAGAAGTTGGAGCAGCATAGGCATAACCGTATTCAAAACCCAGAACACCATATTCTGAAAGAAACGAATTGTAGACTTCAAAGGGAGCCTGATCCTTGAAAAGATGATTCAAGGGAACGTGTTTTGTGTTGTCCTCAGAGGTGATAATTGCATGCCGATGCGCAAATGTTCCTCTTCCGCTGTCCTGGCCGCTTAAACGGACAGGGGTACCCTCTGTTACCAAAGTCGCAAAGGCCATGGTTTCAGCCATTCCCCAATCAAGCTGTTTTTTCTCTGTAACCATTTTCCGGCGGTTTTTATACAGCTTTTGGATTTTTGCAAAAAATTTCAAATCAGCACCTGGACTTCCGGATCTTGACAAGTCTGTCACCAGTTCGCTGATTTCTACAAATTTCTTTCTGGACACTCCTGTTTCCGGAGATTTTTCAAAATCCTTTTCTTCCGCTCTCCGGACTCCAGACCAGACGCCTTCCAGAAATGAAGTAACAGAGGCCGTTTCCTGTTGCTTCGATTCCTCCAAACGGTCGTTGAGATACTGCTTGAATTCATCTTCCATTTGCGTTGTTTCTTTTTCCGTAAAACTTCCGGATTCCACCAGTTTCTTACTGTAAACTTCCCTGACCTTTGGATGCCTCGCAATCCGTCGATACAAATCGGGCTGTGTAAATCTTGGTTCATCTGCTTCATTGTGACCATGCCGCCGGTAACCCAAAATATCGACAAATACATCCCGATGGAATTCTTGACGAAACTCAAGTGCGAGTTTTGTAACATAGGCTACAGCCTCAATATCATCTGCATTAACGTGAAATACAGGTGAAAGAGTTGTTTTTGCCACATCCGTACAATAAGTGCTGGAACGTCCTTCCATAAAATCTGCAGTGAATCCAACCTGATTGTTAATCACCAAATGTACAGTTCCGCCAGTTTCGTATCCCGGAAGTTTCGACATTTGCAAAACTTCATAAATGATACCCTGGCCTGCCATTGAGTGATCTCCGTGAATGAGAATCGGCACCAGTTTTTTAACATTGCCATCGTGATATTGATCTATTTTGGCCCGGGAAATTCCTTCCACAACCGGATTTACTGCTTCCAGGTGTGATGGATTAGGGGTCAGGCTCAGGTGCACTTTTTTTCCACTGCGCACTTTCTTGTCACTTGAATAGCCCATGTGGTATTTCACATCACCGGAAAATTCGTCGCTACCAAAGGCCTTTCCTTCAAATTCAGCAAAAATATCGCTGTAGGTTTTTCCTAAGATATTTGCCAGCACGTTTAACCTGCCGCGATGTGCCATTCCAATCACAAACTCTTCCACACCAAGTTCAGCACCATACTCAAGTATCATATCAAGCGCAGGAATAATTGATTCTCCTCCTTCAAGCGAAAATCTTTTTTGTCCCACAAATTTAGTATGCAGAAAACTTTCAAAGGCCACTGCTTCATTCGTTTTACGTAAAAGCTCTATTTTCTCTTCACGAGAAAAATTTGGTGTGTTGCGGCAGGATTCCATTTTTTGCTCAAGCCAGTTTACAATCTCTATTGTCCTTACAAATTTGTATTCCACTCCGATGGAACCACAATAGGTTTGTTCCAATAATTCGTAAATTTCACGCAAAGTTGCATTTCCAATTCCAACACGTGTACCAGCATGAAACTCATTATCCATATCCGCTTCACTTAAGCCAAAACTTTCTAGGACTATTTCTCCCTCATGTATCCGCCTAGGACGTACTGGATTGGTGTTTGCGAACATGTGCCCGCGCTGGCGATAAGCACCAATCAGGTTGCTGACTGCCATCTCTTTTTGAAACTGTTCTGGAACAACTTCTTCAGTATGATCAACAACTGGCTTAACTTGGGCTTCCTGAGAAAAATCTGCCTTTGAAAATTCAAATCCTTCAAAAAAATTCCTCCACTCCTGATCTATAGAATTGGGGTCCTGCTGATATTGCTGATAAAGCCCTTCAAATGCCCCAATATCTGCGTTATTTAAATATGAAAGTGGGTTCATGATAATTATAAATAAATAAGCAATGCTGTTATCATAAAAAGTCTCAAAACCGTGTCATTTCGAGCCAAGCAAGATATCCTGTATAAGCGACCACACTGATATCATAAATATTTTCCACCGAGGTCGAAATGACAGTGAGGATTTCAGACTGTTTACGCGAGACGGCCTGCTGTAGAGTATGCTAAGCCGTATTGTGTCTTCTAGACTTCTGACCTTAAATCATCTCATATTTGGACAACACATGAAAGATGCAATGCTAAAATTACAAATATAAATCCAGTTCACAGTAAAGTATTTCATATGTAATCCCGGACTTGATCCGTTATCAAGTTTTTCAAAAAGTTTGAGATCAAGTATTGAAGTTGTTCCTCTGGAATCCCGCTTGCGTGGGAATGACAATGGAGAAAAAACGAAAGCGGCAAAATCGTTTTAAAACCTTTAATACGGAATTATGCTTTGTAAAAGGAGAATCCCCTCAGGCGCAGGGAATTTGTGATAACAGAAACAGAACTGAGAGCCATTGCTGCTGCAGCCAGCATTGGATGCAAAGCCGGTCCGCCAAAAGGCACTAACAAACCAGCAGCAATCGGAATGCCGACCACATTGTAACCAAAGGCCCAAAAAAGATTTTGGCGAATGTTCCTCAAGGTCGCACGGCTGAGTCGCAATGCGTCAGCAACGTGCCGCAAATCATTTTTCATCAGCACCATGTCCGCCGTTTCCAGCGCCACATCGGTTCCGGATCCCATTGCAATGCCGACATCCGACTGGGCCAATGCCGGAGCATCGTTGATGCCGTCACCAATCATGCCCACGTGTCCGCCCCGTGCCTGATACTGCTTTACAATTTTGGATTTTTCTTCCGGAAAAGCTCCAGCATGAATTTTAGTGATTCCTATTTTTTTAGCAACTGCTTCCGCAGAAGTTTTTTGATCACCGGTGAGCATCACAACTTCCAAACCAAGTTCCTGAAAATTTTGAACCGCATCTGCGCTTTCAGTTCTTGCCTCATCCGCAAGTAAGATCGAACCAGACAGTTTCCCGTCAACAGCCACAAAAACAGAAGTACTTCCAGATGGAATAAGTTTTTCCAAAGTTTCAGGAACTTCAGTGAAAATATTTTCTCTGCGCATCAAAGCCTGATTTCCGACAAAAATTAAATTTCCATTGCAAACGGCTTTTACACCAAACCCGGTTTGCGCTTCAAATTCTGAAATTTGCGGTAATTCCAAATTCTGTTTCTCCGCCTCAGCAACTACAGCTCGTCCCAAAGGATGCTCGGAACCTTGTTCTACTGCCGATGCTAATTTCAATAATTCGGTCTGGGCCTGTTTTTGATTTTTTATATCAACTGTTAAAATTTGCGTAACTTTCGGACGTCCTTCGGTCAGCGTTCCGGTTTTGTCCAGAATGAGGGTGTCGAGTCGATGTGCTGCTTCCAGAGCAGGAGCATTCCGGAACAAAATTCCATGCTGTGCGCCGGTTCCGGTTCCAACCATAATCGCAATCGGCGTGGCCAGTCCCAAAGCACAAGGACAGGCAATCACCAAAACGGCGACAGTGTAACCTAAAATTTCATTGGCGGATGCTCCGGAAAGCCACCACCCAACTCCGGTAAAGGCCGCAATTACCAAAACCACAGGAACGAAAACGCCTGCAACTTGATCGGCCAAACGTGCTACCGGTGCTTTGGCCAGTTGAGCGTTTTCCACCAGCCGGATTATGCGTGACAGTGTTGTTTCTCCTCCTACGCGCAGTACTCGAATCGTGAGCACTCCGTCGGTGTTGAGGGTTCCTCCGGTGACTTCAGATCCACTGGAACCGTGATCTCCAACAGTTTTTTCAACGGGAAGCGGCTCACCGGTGAGCATCGATTCGTCCACAAAACTTGAGCCTTCCACAACGATTCCATCTGCCGGCATAATACTTCCCGGACGAATACGCAGGACATCTCCGGGATGTACCAAATCAATTGAAATGCTTGATTCCTTTCCCTCATGCACCAGGACTGCTTCTTTGGGACGCAATTTCATCAATGAACTAATCGCTGCCGAAGCACGGCTGCGGCTTTTGGCTTCGAGTGATTTTCCCATCAAAATTAGTGCGATGATCACACCTGCTGTTTCAAAATAAAAACCTTCTGCGTTCAGTTGCGTTCCAAATAAATTCCACAAACTGAACCCAACCGCCGCAGCAGTTCCCATGGCTACGAGGGTATCCATGTTGGGGGTACGATGCAACAATGTGGAAATACCTTTGGTATAAAAATCACGTCCGGCCCAAAGCACAGGCAAAGTCAACAACAATTGAATCAGCCCGTAGCGCAGGGGTTCCGTTTCCGGAGCAAACCAGTTGGGAAGTGAAAAACCTAACATCGGCCCCATGGCCAGCAAAACAAGCGGTACTGAAAATCCAAGCGCCAGCCACATTTTGCTGCGGAATTTCAAGTATTCCTGTTCCGACTGCTCGGATGGTTCCGGTGCATCCTCAGTATCATTCAATCGCTGAGCTTCAAATCCTGCTTCTTCTACAGCGGATTCCAGAACCGATGGATTCGCGATTTCCGGATTGTAATGAACGGCTGCCCGGTTCAGCGCAAAATTGACTTCCGCCAAATCCACACCATCTACGTTGCCCAGTGCTTTTTCCACTGAATTCACACAGCCGGCGCAAGTCATCCCCTGAATATCCAAATTGATAATTTGTATCGCTTGTTCCATTTTTCCTCTAAAATTAAGGAATCTTTGCATATTCAATTTTATAACAAAAACCAAAAGAACACATAAACCGGGTAGGGCTGCATTACACTGGGGCCTGAGGCGGAGACCTAGCAAGGCCCTATCGTTTCATCATTCTTTTATACCTTATAGGGGTATTATGTTTATGTCAAGCTAAAATCATAATTATTTTTCACATTGAAATTTTTCCAGACTATGTGAAGGTAAAATTGTGTCTTTCAGCTTTATTTTTCTTTTCTTCACGTTTTGCGGGACCTCATCTTGCACGCAACGCTAATCATCACAAACTTCGATAAATCTCCCGCTAGCTATCTAAAAATTAAAAAAACCTTCATTGTTGGGAAACATCAATTAACATATTTCTTCAAAAACAA
>ENA-UPTF01001755-UPTF01001755.1-marine-metagenome-genome-assembly--contig:-NODE-1755-length-13315-cov-4.940852_pt1 | contig 13315 bp, 14 predicted proteins | sample MGYA00238166_ERZ767019 | MGnify/ENA primary metagenome ERZ767019 (study PRJEB28930, sample SAMN06266391) | marine metagenome | isolation source: Sea water from 250 m depth | place: Atlantic Ocean...
CCACTTCAAGATCGTAATCTTGTATTTTATTGTCCTACAATTAATCAAAATTATATCTACGATCATTATTCAGAAGATGTCAAAATTTTCAACGACTGGAATTTACTCATTCGTGAATTACAAAAACAACACGGCAAGGACACTGATGCAGTAATATTTCCTAATAGTTCTTTACAAATTGATTCAAATCTAGTTTAACTGATTTACATCTGCCCTAATTTTTTTTCGATCTTTCTCATAAATGCATCCCAACTAAACTCTTCTACCGCTCTATTTCTTGCAGATATGCCCATTTTCATTCTCTTTTGATTATTATCTAACAGATCAAATATTTTATCTTCCCATTGATCTAAATCGTCTTGTAACAAGTATCCGGTTATGTTGTTGGCTATAGTTTCTTTTGGCCCACCTGTATTGAATGCAATTACCGGTTTTCCACATGCCATTGCTTCAATTGGCGCAATTCCAAAGTGTTCTTCTTTAGGCGTATATAAAAATATACTACAATTCTTGTATGAATCCACTAATTCTGAATCTGTTACATTTGTATGAATTTCTACATTATCGGTTAAATCCAATTCTTTAATTTTCTTATTTAATTCATCTAAATGCCATTCAAATCCTAGTTGTTTTACTCCTACGACGATTAATTTTATCTTGTTGTCTCTTTTCTTCATCTTTTTAATTAATTCTATTGCGAATATGAGATTCTTATTTGGAACAATTCTGTTGACTGTCAGAATAAATCTATTATCTGCTTCATTCAATGTGAATTTATCTATGTCGACTCCTGGAAAAATAATTGTACTATCTCTGTTAAACCTCTCATGAATTGCATTTTTTGTAAAATCAGAATTACATAATATTGAATTTGTTTCTTTGAACCCTTTATTCTCTGCTCGATCTATTGGAAAATGTAATAATCTTCTGATTAAATCATTTTTTTTAACTAATAATTGTTCTGGGTGGTGACAATATATCATAGATGGTTTGTATTTGTCTGCCAGATAATAATTCGAACTAAACACAAACAAATCTGGCTTAAATTCATCCATTCCCATTTTCATCATTTCCTTACTTTCTTGATATGCAGTTATTGCTCTAAATCTTCCAAAATAATCTAGCCTTCCATTACTAACTATGACATTTTCTGTTCTAAACTCTTCAAAAGCCTTTTCCTCATCGTAAATAGCAGTAAAATAAGCAACTTCATGACCTAGTTTTTTTAATGAATTTCCCATTCCTAGCACTAATCTTTGTGCACCTGTCTGCATAGATATATCATAATGCACTATTGCTATTTTCATAATCATTCTCTTTGTTTTCTGTATATCTTTAATAGTTTCTCAATTACCTTTTTTCTATCATGGGTATCAATTATGAATTGTCTATTTTCTTTTGATTCCTTTTTTCTTTCAATTTCGTCTAAAAATTCAATTACTCGTTCATTTACATTATCTTTATGCCTATAATCTATAGTTACTAGTCCGCAGGCCATAGCTTCTAAACATGTTTTACTATACGATGATACTCCTTTAGTAAATATTCTATCAATATAGATGTCATACTCTTTCAAATTTTTATGTAATTCTAGATATGAGAATGGCCTTCTGTCATGTATGTCTACTTTAATACCATTTTTTTCCATAAGTTCAATTAAATATTTTGGCACTCTTTCATACCAAGAATTAAATCCGATTGCTTTTAGTTGCGTATTTTGCCTTACCTTTGGACAAAATCTAGTTGTATCTATTGGATTGGGTAAATACTCTGCATCTTGTCTAATTGTTTTTGCTAATCTCAGCATTTCTGGTGTTGATACAATTACTGAATTTGCATATTTCAGATTTCCTTCAATAATTTTACTCCATTTTGTCAAGTCTTTACTATTTTTTTTAAACTCTTCATCATACAATCCAAATAAGTCTGTTCCATGACAATGCAATACGTTGATTTCTTTTTTAATTAATCGTACAAAAAATGCATCTTGTAATGCATAATTTACATGTATTATTCCTTTTGCTTTAATTGCATTTACAAAAGGATTTATGATTTTTCCATAGACTGAGTATAGTGCATTTGTATTTACATTCGGTCCTGCATAATTTCTTGGTAAATATTTAACATCCATATTTACCTCTCTAAGTCCATTTGCTAATTCATAACCTACCCAAGCTGCATCATTCAGAATTGTTACTTGATTATTATTCAATATAGATTATTTGCAGATATTCTTTATAACATCTACCACTGTTGTTATTTGTTTATTCTAATAATTTCTTAAACCATGAAATTGTTATGTCTAAACCTTTATCGATAGTATATTCTGGTTTCCATTTTAACAATTTTTCTGTTTTACTACAGTCGGCCTCTAATCTTTCTAGATCTGCTGCTCTTTCTGATTCATAGACTAGTTCAGACGAAGAGCCTGATATGTCCATAATTTTCTTTGCAAGGTCTAATATGCTTGTTTGAATTCCCGTTCCTATATTGAATACCTCTCCTTGCGTCTTTTCCCTCTCTTTCATTACTCTTACGTATGCTTCTACTGCATCTTTTACATACATTAAATCTCTAGTTTGTTTCCCATTTCCATGTATCTTGATATTCTCATTTTTTAAAGATCGAGTTACAAATTCTGGCACTACTGCTGCATATCCTCTGTATGAATTACTCTGATTTTCACCATATGTATTGAAATTTCTAATTACTGAAACTGGATATTTATACCATTCATGTAATACCATACATTGTTTTTCTGCCGCTAACTTTGTTGCAGCATAGAAACTTCTTGGACGACAAGGATGATCTGTGTCCATTGGGGTATATACGGGATTGCCATATACTTCTGGCGAAGACGCATAAATTAAAAATGGCTTACTTTTCGTTTTTAATAATTCTTGACAAAGACTAAATGTTCCTTTTTCATTTGATTCAAAATATTCCATGGGTTTCTGCATTGATTCTGGTATTGATACCAATGCTGCCAGATGAATTATTGTATCAATTCCTGCCTCGTCAATTTTTTCCGCTTTCAAATCTCTGTAATCCATTTCCCAATTAACAAACCTCTCCTTGAATTTTTCCTTGTCTTCAATTATTTCAAATGGATCTACTGGAAAATCTTCTAATCGGTGTAGATTGTCTACTCCGTATATTTCTGCGTCAGTTTCCTTTAATAATAAATCAATTAAATGTGAGCCATAAAAACCTGAAGAACCAGTAACTAGTATTTTCATTTTATTACTCTACTTCTTCATACATAATAAATTCTTTTCTAATTGATTATCAATCTATGACATTCATATGCTTCAGCATATTTTACACCTATCTCGGTACCTCTAAGTTCTGCTATATTCTCAATGACTCTTGGTGTTCTAGGATGGTTCTTGCTTCTTACTTGAGACGAATACAAAGATAATGCCTTAATCTTCTTTTTCAATTCTTTTGATATGTCAACATAAAAATTAGGATGAAATCTTTTTCTAGTCCAATTTGTTTCAGGTTGTTCATATGATAATACCATTTTTGTAATATCTTTTTCATTATTACTAACTGGTCTACAGGCTGTAAAACTAGCTTTGGCAACAGCAACATGATCCTGATTTGTCGAACCTATGAATGGAATTGCTATTATGTCTGGTTTTATTGTTGACAATGAAACGTCTCCTTTCTCAATAGTGTTTATCAAATCCTTTTGTGGAACTTTGTCGAGTTTAAGGTGATATTCGTCACCTGCCCATGCTAAATCAAATGAATCTACCTTCAGATATTTCATTACTTTCTTCATTTCTAGTATCCTTTTCTCAGTGTTACTAGTTCCTCCATATTGCTTGATATTTCCAACTGTAAAACATAGAACATGAACTTTTCCTCCTCCTGTTTTAACCTTTGAAATTAAACCTCCACATCCAAGGACTTCGTCATCAGGATGAGGTGCAATAACTAATAATTTTTTGTTTTTGTAATTTATTGTCATTTTCTAGCTGATATTCCCATTACTACTTTTTTTGTTATAAACTTATTTTCTCTTGCAAATATGCCTTCAATTACTTTTTCAAATTTATTCTGCTCTTCTTTTTCAAATAGTGTATATGACTTCCAATATCTTAATAATTCATCTTTACTAGGAAAAGTGACAGGATTCTCAAAAATATCTGTTTTTACTTCTCCAAATAGTGTTTCAAAATACGGTAAGGCCTTTTCTTCCATGAAATTATTGTGCATATTATATTCTTCAGGAAGCTTTTCAAAAGTTTCATGTATGTCTGTTAATTCTTTATTATTCCTCTTTATTGGACCACAAACGAAACATCTACCTCCTTCTTTTAATTTATCGTATATGTCATTAATTGTTTTTTTATAATCTTTTGAATAATATAAACCAAAACAACATAAAATTAAATCAAATTTAGCATCTTCGAATTCATTACCTATTTTTTCCATACTTTCATTTTTTAAAAATACATTATTTCTTTCTACATTTGCTTCAATTTCATCTAGCAGGTCTTTTGATATATCTAATCCTGTGATTGAACCACTATCATTAATCGTTTCACTTATTGGAATTAGTTGTTTACCATTTCCACATGCTATGTCTAATACCTGGTCATCTTCTCTAATTTCTAACTTTGGAATTATCCAGTCATTTATCTCGAATTTCGCATAATTTGCATGTGCAGATAGCCTGTTATTCAATGCATTACTGGAATTTTGCGCTCTTACCAATTTCAATCACTTTGCTTATTATTTCTCATAAATTAAACCATTACTCTATTGTAGACTTAATTTTCTTAATTATTTTGGATTTATCAGCATCTATTATGTATTTTCCCAGCCGTGGGCCTTTATTACTGCCTAGAAGTATTTGGTATATTAGTTGAAACAACATTCTTGGTTTCATATCATTCGATTTTGCTATCTCGAATATCTCACTTTGAATAACATCAGGATCGGAATTCTTCTCCAATAACATGACAATTTCTGACAATGGTTTCTTATGTTCGTCTGACACTTCTACATTTTCCATCGTATCAGCTTTGAAATCTCGAGCCCAATTTATTCCTAATTTAATCCTATGTAGTATGTTATCGTCAATTTCCTTTACATATTGATATTCGACCAGTTTCTTTGATATATACTCTATAGAATTATCTTCAGGCGCTATTTCAGCTAATTCTACTAATAGTCTATATGGAAGGTGAATTGCTTCATTTTTTGGCGGGTTTAAATGATTGACATATTCATACAACCCCTTCATTCTAATAGTTTTATCTTTATTCTCAGACATAGTCTTGTTGAAATATATATCCTCCACCACATCTACTTCGTCCATGTAAGTTGGAATGTCTTCAACAGATAACGCCCTGGCTCCTGCTATTCTCTTAAACATTAATAATAACAAAGAATCCGGTGTTCCATATTCTAACCATTTCTGCGGCGTCAAAACATTTCCAATCGACTTCGAAATCTTCTTTCCTGATTTGTCTAAAAACATCTCATATCTTACATGAAATGGATGTGCATGATCTAGAACATTCCCTGATATCCAATCATTTATTTTAACAGAATCTTCTATGTCTTTTCCATACGCTTCGAATCTTATGTCTAACGCAGACCATCTAGCAGCAAACTCAACTTTCCATCCTAATTTTCCTTTTCCCTCTGATAAACTTGTATTACCTTCATGTTTACACCCTTTGATTAAATTTCCTCCTATTTCGACATCTTTGCAGATATAATGAATGATGTCTTTCTCTTTGTCAAATTCTGTTGGAACAGTTACGTATATCTTCTTACAATTCTCACAGACTGGGTAATATGGTAATAACTTCTCAAACTTTGTTTGTCCAGTAATTTCTGCAATTTTTTCACCTATTATTTCTGAATTCTTTAATATCGTACTTGTTTGTTCGTTTAATACGCCTTCTTGGTAAATCTTTGTTGCACTTTTAAATGTATATTCTATATTGAGTTTGTCTAAACCATCAAGCAATAATGAACTCATATGTTCCCCATACGACGAATGACATCCAAATGGATCATCTATTGACGATACAGGCTTGCCTAATTCATCTCTTAATGTTTCTGGAAATCCTTCTGGAATCTTTCTTAATCCATCCATATCATCTGAATACGCTATTAATTCTGAATTATATCCTCTATCCTCTAGCGACATTTTTACTCCGTATGCTCTCACTGCGTCTCCCAAGCTTCCTATATGCGGAATTCCTGATGCCCCTAGTCCACTTTCAACATTAATTTTCTTGGTCGAACGTTTTAGCTTAATCTCTCTTTTGATAATGTCATTAGTTAATTTATCAATCCATGTTCCTCTTCCAATTGTACTCAATTATTAATCATTATTCCTTTTCGTTTTTCTTATTGATATTTTTCTTAGGTTTCTCTTCTTTCCTACTCAATCCGATGTAAAATATCAATAATCCAACTATGACTAGTATGTTTGCCACTCCACTATAATTTGATTCTAGTCTTACTGAAATTGAATTATCTACGGTCCTTTCAGTGTTGTAATTCCACACAACTACAGTTAGTCTGTCTATTTCTGGATCCAATGATCTCCTGTAAACTCCTGTAACTTCCATCTTTGAAATTATTGGTTCCCATTCATTACATATATCTGCACCTTCCTTTGAACCTCCACATCTTTTGAACTTATCATAATTCTCATCATCAAATACATACAAATCAATTGGATGACCCGGTACCTCTTCCCCATTTATGAATTCTGAACCTTGATTGCTATTTATCAATTCCATACGATAATTAGCTAGAGGTAATGGCAGTGTAGAGACATTCGAATAATATGTAATAAAGGAATTTGTTGGAATGGTATCAAATTCCGACAACACCGAGACTGATGATAATGAAAATATATATGCCCCACCTAATGCTACTATCAATCCTATTACTGCTATTTGTTTATTCATGATTACATCCTTTCAGTAATAAAAATCTATTAATAAAATATACGTTATAATTTCAAGCTAGTAAATACTTCGTACGACTATCTATGACGAACGATTTTGTCCCATTTCTGGCCTACTGTTCTGTTTAATACAATCCTTGTTTTGAACGATCTCTTTGACTTTACTCTTGGATTTCTACTGACTCGTACTTTACCTTCTACTTTGGGTGTCTGACCCCTAACTTTTCCTGCTTTAGTCAATGAACCGTGAGTAGGCATAAAACAACTTACTTCTTCGATATTTAAAAATGTAATGTTGTTTTCAATCTTCTTGAAAACTTTAAGAATGGTTATCTGCCATTTCCCATATCTTGACAAATAAGGCAATCCTCACAGAAGCCGGTATTATTATTATTAATGACAAATTTGAGGTGCTCCAAAGTCATAGATTTGAACCTGATTCTGAAATCTCCCTTTATTCTCAAATTAAAAACTCGAATGTACCCGAAGGCGTTAAAACCTTTCTTGATGACTCATCCCATGAATTCTCTGACTCTCTTGAAGTAAATGATCAATCTTTACTAGAGATTCTCAGTAAAATATACCCTGACAAAAATTTCATTTACAAAACAATTGATTCTTCCAATCTATTTCCTCTATTTGTCCAATCCGGTTTCTTTAGTTCTGAAGAGGAAATAAGTAATTTCCTTCAAAATTTCTCTATAGAATATTCAAAACAACAAATCCGTGATGTTTCTGGTAAAGAAGACCTTCAAATTATTGAAGGAATCAACTCCTTGGATGAACTCGATAAAGCGATAAATATTCTTATGGCAAGAATTAATGAATGGTACGGACTTCATTTTCCCGAACTTGAAAACCTAGTTAAAGATAGTAATGAGTATTTCAAATTTGTTTCCCTCGGATTGAATCGTAGTTCGATAACTGAAAAGGATTTAGATTCTTTTAGTTTCTCTGAAAAAAAACTCGATGCTATTTTTAGTGCAGCGCAGGATTCCAAAGGCGGAGAAATCAATTCAAAAGACCTTTCTATTATCTCTATCTTATCTGACAATGTAATTAATCTTGTTAAAGTTCGTGATAAAATGCTCAATTATATTAGTGATTTAATGAATAACGTTGCTCCTAATCTTAGTGCAATTGCAGGTCCAACTATTGGCGCACGTTTAATTGCAAAATCCGGTGGGATGATGAAACTTGCAAGACTACCTTCTAGTACGATACAAGTTCTTGGGGCTGAAAAAGCTCTATTTCGTTCATTAAAGAGTGGTAGTAGACCTCCTAAACACGGAATTATTTTCCAACATGATAAAGTACATTCTAGCCCTAAGTGGCAACGTGGAAAAATTGCACGTTCTTTAGCTGCTAAAATTGCTATTGCCGTACGAATCGATGTATTTCGCGGTAGTAAAGAAATCGATATTGAACATAGTCTTGACGAACGATATCGTGAAATTCAAGAAAAGTATGCATCTCCTGTAGCTAATCGTAATAACTATTCTAAGAAAAAACACAAAAAACTTAGGCGAAGCATGAATGAAAAACGTAGACGAACTTCCTAATAATGTGAAATGGATTGAAGTTGCAGGTAAAGATAAACTTGCAACCAAAAATTTTGTCCCAGGAAATAGCGTATATGGGGAACATCTTCAAAAATCTTCTAATTCTGAATTTCGTGTTTGGGATCCCTATCGCAGTAAACTTGCCGCCTCTATCATAAACGGTATGACCGGTATTCCCTTTACTGAAGGTTCTACTGTTCTATATCTTGGCTCTTCTACTGGCACTACTCCTTCTCATGTATCGGACATAGTTGGTAAATCTGGATTGCTATTTTGCATTGAAATATCTTCTCGTGTAGCACGTGATTTTATTGATAACGTTGTATCTTTTCGAAATAATATTGTTCCAATAATTGCTGATGCACGTAATATAGATAGATACACTTCCATCTTTCGAAATATTGATAGCGTATATTGCGATATATCGCAACCTGATCAAACTGATATAGCAATTAATAATTGTAAGGAATTCATAACAAGCGGTTCTAAATTACTTTTAGTAATAAAATCACGCAGTATTGATACTACAAAAGAACCTGAGTCGATATACGAACAAGAAATGAATAAGCTAGAATCAAATGGTTTTGAAATTAATCAAATGGTAAATCTACATCCTTTCGATAAAGATCATGCACTAGTTACGGCTACACTGAAATAACTAAAAACAATCATCAATTTTTGCCTATAGACTATTCCATGTTTTCCACGATTTTCTTGTGAAATCTGGTATTGTTTTGTTCTTCTTTAACCATTTTTGTAAGAACATTCTAGTTGCTGGATCTGACGGATAACCACTTCCCATCTCACCAAATTTTCTTTTCAACTTAAAAATCTCTTTATCACGCGTATATTTGGCAACTACTGAAGCAGCCGCTACAACCACGTATTTCTCATCGGCTTTATGACTGGAATAAATCTTCATATTGCTATTCAGACGATTCTCTATCCTTTCCTTGAATCTTTCTGGTTTTACATCACACGAATCCACAAATACCGAATGGGAATTCATCTTGTTTATCATCTTCGACATTGAATGGGCTTCTAATTCATTTAATCCGATTATTTTATTATTTGTTATGAACTTCTTATCTTTCAAATATTCTTTTCTTAATTTTACTGCTCTGTCTATTTTTTTTCCAGATAGTTTTGATATCATTACATTTTCTGATTCATCCATAATTATTCTTGCAAATATCTCTCTATTTTTTGCTGAAAGTTTTTTTGAATCTTTTACCCCTATCCTTGAAAACTTTTTTATTGTTTTTTTATTTGCAGTAACGGATGCAATTACTAATGGACCGATTATTGACCCTCTCCCTGCTTCGTCTATTCCGGATACAAGCGATTTATTCAAATTCTTCAATTATACTCTTGTATATACTATCAATAACTTCAACTTTGTGTTTTTTATTTAGATCATGTATTTCTGAATTTCTAAATTCCTTTATTTCTTTTATTAATGGATGATTGTATTTTGTTTGTATTGCACACAATATCTTTTTGTCTTCTTTTAATAACGTTTCAACTAATTCACAAAACTTTCTACTGAATAATTCCATTGGTCCAATCATATCTATTAAAATTAAATCTGCTTTTAATGATGAATCATGTAATTCTTTTATCAAATGACTGTCAATATTCTTTATATTAATCCGAAATTTCTGTAATCTTGGACCGGTTTTTCTATTCACATTTGCTATTTCATAATCAATTCCTGTTGAGATATTATGAATTCCAATTCCTACTCTTTTTCCATGATTCTTTATGTCTCTAGTTAATATTCCTCCCATTGAAATATTCTCTGACGATAACCTGTAATGCAAAGTATTGATTACTTTGGTTTTGCCAGTTCCCGTCCTTCCAGTTACCCCCCAAACTCTTGAATTCATGTGTTTATACCTCGTTATATCATAATATCTTGGAATTTATATGAAATATCCATAAATTATTTATTCGTCTATTATCACAAAAGGATTACTTGTCGGAATTAGAATCTACTAACACTAGTGAAATCAATAACAAAATAAGGGACTTGCTCGATTCAAGGAAAAATCTAATCACCCAGCTAAAATCCTTAAACAAAAAAAGGTTAGATATGAGAGATGAAATCGGTACTATCACTACACAATTGGGAGAACATCAGGCCGATCTGGAACCATTATATCGAGTGGTTGGTGATTTGCGTAAAGAACGACAAGGATTGATTAATGAGAAAAAAGAAATATGGACAAAAATCAACGATGCCAATGGAGGTATAAAATCAAATGATTCAAAAAATAAAGAGCAAGATTCGAGAAATGACCGACGTTTTAATAAAAAAGAGAATTTTAAAAATGTCTCAAAAAGAATTCAAGAAATTGAATGGAAGTTACAAACTGCACAATTAACTAGAGAAGAGGAAAAAAAACTTATTGAAAGTATTAAAAGTTTACAAAAAAAATACAACGAATGGAAAAAAACTCACAGCGCACGTCAAGAAGTATCCGGATTATTTAAGAAAATAAAAAAAATTGGTTCTAATATGGATACAATTGAAGAATCTCGAAAAACTACAAAAGCAACACTTGAAGAGAAAAAAGTAGTATTTGATTCAAAGTTTCAACAACGCGTAAACCTGTTTACTGAAATGAATGGTTTTAACGACGATATACACGAACTGGAAACAACTCTCAAGACAAATTCTAAAGAATTACAAGTGTTGAAAAGTCAGCGTAACGAAATATTCAAATCAATCAAATCAGTTAGCAAATCTGAGATTCTTAAGAAAAAGAAGGTCATTCTTGAAAAAGAAAAAACTAAGGCTAAAGAGAAACTTGAATCTGGACAATCTCTTTCATTCGATGAATTGAGATTAGCTTACGATGATGACGATGAGTACCTCACGTAAGAAAAAAACTTCTATTTCTAGAAGAAAGAAACAATCATCCAGATCTGCACCTATCCTTATTTTATGTATAGATCGCGATGATGATTTAGGTGAAAAAACCAATCTTAGATCTCCGATTATTGGCTTAAAAAATTGTCAAAATGCAGGAATGAAACTTGCTATTAGTGATCCAGAAGAAGCCGACGCTAATGCTATTTTTGGTGCTATTAAAACATATAATGAACTAACTCGTTCTGGCCGTAAATGCGAAGTTGCAATTGTTACGGGATATCATTCTGGTGGTTTTAAATCCGATGACAAGATGCGTAAACAAATCCAGGCGATTGTTAATAAAACAAAAATCATTGATGCAATTATAGTTTCGGATGATTCTGACGAATCTAATATTATACCTTTAGTTCAAGATATAATTTCAATTAATTCAATTCAACGAATTGTTATAAAACACAGTGGAGCTCTGGAAGAAACTTATGCTGTATTGGGTCGATATCTTAACATGCTGATATTCGATCAAAGATATTCTAAGTTTGCTCTTGGAATTCCTGGTTTATTGTTTCTTTCTTGGGCATTTCTTGCACTTTTTAATTTACTTGAACAAGCAATAACTGTAACTTTAGCCATTCTAGGAGTAGCCTTTGTTATAAGAGGCTTTGATCTTGATCGACTTACAAGATCTCTTCCTAAATTAGAACTCACTTCATACGTCCGATTATTCTCTTCGGTAGCTGGTTCATTGGTTCTAATTATCGGCCTATTTCTAGGAGCTTCTGAGATATCTAACTCAGTTTCTACAAATCAAGCATTTTCCAGTCCTTCTAATCTTATTTCATCTGCACCCGAATTGATTGGTGTTTTTGCAAATGAATCACTATTTCTCTTATGGATTGGTTTTGGTCTATTCATTTCTGGTGACTTGTTATCTAATTGGATTATTGAGAAGAAACGACGAGTAATTCGTGGCGTAATCTTGTTACTTACTCTGATTTTTCTCTTTCTTCCTATTTTACAATTTTCAAGACTTCTAATTGGCGAAGGTGATACATTCACTTTTATTGCATCTCTTATCTTTGGCCTTGCTGGTTCCTTTATCAGTGTAATAGTCTTGTATCGAAGATATATTCGACTACCTAGATCAAGACGTAAATAGGCAAGATTAATTTTGCTTATTAATTTATTACGTCGTATAGGAGTCTACAAATTCTACGACAACTACTTGAAAAATCAAATTGGTAAATATGAACCTCCTGTTCATATTGCATTAATTCTCGATGGCAATAGACGTTGGGCTAAATCTAAATTTATTCCTGAATGGATGGGACATTTTGCAGGTGCAGATATTGTAGATGATTTGTTGGACTGGTGCGTCGAATTAGATATAAAAATTATTACTTTATACGCTCTATCTGCCGAAAATTTATCCCGTCCACAACCTGAATTAGAAAGACTTTTCGAAATTATATCGAGAAAATTATCCGAATTACTCGATGAACCGAAAATTGATAGATATAGGGTTCATGTCAAAGGAATTGGTAATTTATCCTTACTTCCTACTGAAATACAAGAAAAGATTCAACAAATTGAATTAAAAACTAAGGATTACGATGGTTTATTCTTTAATTTGGCTCTTGCTTATGGCGGACGATCCGAAATATTGGAGGCAGTTAAAAATATTGCGTCAGATGTAAGTGACGGTTCTGTTGGAATCCAAGATATTACAAATGATACACTTGAGGAATATCTATCTACTTCGCATTTATCTTCACCTGAACCTGATTTAGTAATTAGAACATCCGGAGAGGAACGTCTTAGCGGATTCCTTCTGTGGCAAAGCGCATATAGCGAACTAGTATTTCTTGATGTTTATTGGCCTGATTTCCGAAAAATTGATTTAATGCGAGCAATAAGAACATATCAAAA
>ENA-UPTF01001756-UPTF01001756.1-marine-metagenome-genome-assembly--contig:-NODE-1756-length-13314-cov-4.848455_pt1 | contig 13314 bp, 9 predicted proteins | sample MGYA00238166_ERZ767019 | MGnify/ENA primary metagenome ERZ767019 (study PRJEB28930, sample SAMN06266391) | marine metagenome | isolation source: Sea water from 250 m depth | place: Atlantic Ocean | study...
GGAGGGGTAGGGTGCACCATTCGCTTGTATTCGTATTGATTTTGGTTCACATTACTGTGGTGTGCCGCATGAAGGTATTGACCAAATCGCAGATTTGGAGTTGACACAGGTCAGCTCTTTTTATTTGAAATTACGGTGACTCAAGCAATGACTGGATGGCAATGGTTTTGGACGTTGGTGGGGTTTCTCCTTCTGATACTTGTCCTTATTTTCTTATATTTTTTTCAACCGTTTGAAGACCTGTTTACGACAGTTTTGCATGGCATTAATTATAGTAACGCAATATTTTGGGTCGCACTGATAGTGGGTATTGTAGGATTCTGCATTTTTCATTGGAACGCGTATCGAACACATATTGTGCAACAACGCAGTGTGGAATCAATGGTGCTGACCTCCCTTCGGGGGTCTGCCTTTACGGCGATACTGCTCAGCGGTGGCGGCACACTACAAGCAGTACAGAATGCGTGTGTGTATGTATTACAAAGTGGATTCGGCTTTGATGCAGGGTTTGGCAAACGGATAGCAGCGATTATCGCCTTGGTCCTGATTACGGCGTTATTTTGTGTTATTTTCTGGTTGCTGAAACTGATTCGCCCGGCTCGAGCATGATAATCTGCGAGGGTCTTGGTTTATAGCAGGATCTGCTAGGATTGTAATTTTTGAGAGTGTTTGTTCAACGAGTTAAACCAGGAGGACAATGAAGATGGCAGAGAAAACAAAAGAGTTAGTTAAACGTAAAGACCAGACTGGTGTGAGCCGTCGTGAGTTCATGGGCACGACCGCCAAAGCGGTGGCGGCAGGTTCGATGGCAGCCAGTTTTCCATTTATTGCAAAGGCCGCTGACCCACTGCGCACCATTGGACTGGGTGTCAGCATCATAAACGAGATTCAGGGAAAGGCTGCAGAAGACCTTGGATATGGTGTTACGGGTCAGGCTTTAGGTTATGGCGCCTATTTTGGCAAGGCACTCAACCAGAATGATCAGTACGATGTTTGTGAGGGGTACTTCAACGATTTCGATGTGTTTTTGCCGGCCAAGATTTTCCACCCGCTGGATACCCACCGCATCACTGAATGGGACAAGGTATCGAACCTCAGCAAGACTGGCAAATTGACCCCTGACTCAAAGGAAGGCGATGGGGATGCCCCGTTTCGTTTGTTGTGGTGTGACGCTGATGGCAATCTGATCGACGGGCCATCGCGGTACATCACCGCATTACCGGTGTTTCACAATGCCGATTCGTTGGGTTATGACAGAGATGCCTTGGGTCGGGACGTAACGTCATGGGCAGAAATGCTGGCGCCAGATGTAGCAGGTGCTGTCGGTCTCACCAACACGCCGCAAGTAGGTGTTATAGATGTCGCTCTCGCTGCTGAGGCCGCAGGCATCATGACCTTTGGTGACAAGGGTGATATGACTCGAGCCGAAATCGATCAGCTCATGAATTTTCTCATTGAGAAGAAAAAGGAAGGACATTTTCGGGCCTTCTGGGAAACCTTCGGACAGTCCGTGAACTTGATGGTAAGCGGCGAGGTGATGATTGAAAGTATGTGGTCGCCCGCAGTAACGGCATCACGTGCTGAAGGAATCAACTGCATCTACGCGACCTTGGATGAAGGATATCGTGGTTGGCATTCAGGGATCACAATCTCTGCCAAAGTCAGCGGAGCAGCTCTGGATCGAGCCTATGAATACCTCAACTGGTGGTTAGAGGGTTGGGCGGGAGCATTCCAGGGTCGAATGGGTTATTACCATCCGATTCCAGAAAACGTCAAAAAGTACCTGTCAGCCGCAGAGTGGGACTACTGGTACATGGGCAAGCCCGCCGCGGAAGCGCTCAATGACCCCTGGGGTAATCCATTGGTCGAGCCAGGCGAGGTGCGGGACGGCGGTTCATACGAAGACCGATTCAGCAATATTGCAGCCTGGAACTCGCTGATGAAAGAAAACGATTATCTTGTTAAGCGCTGGACTGAGTTTCTCAGCGCCTGAGTTTTTCATTGACGGTATAGTGGGCGAGGCTATGGTGGCCTCGCCCATTTTTTTGGTACTTTATTTCACGCCTACATCAGTTCCATGAACGACTCAGCACAATTTCAGCACCGCGGCCTGATCGGCGACAGTGGTGTGCCGCCCGAAGCAGAGGCGGCAGCCAAGGCAGTTCGGCGGGAGACTGGATTTCCGGTTGGTTGGCTGGTCGCACCCAGCGCTGTTTGGTTATTGCTTTTTCTAGTGATACCACTGGTCAGTATTATTGTCTTCAGTTTCTGGAGTGCCGAGATCGGAAAGTTGGACACCTCGGTTACCTTAAAAAATTACGCCAATTTTTTTCACAACGAGGGTTTTTTCGATTCACAGGCAGATCGATTTCTGACTATGGGTGTGTTTTTGAAAACGCTTTGGAATACGTTTCGCTATACATTGGAAGTGATGGCGCTGTGCCTTCTGGTTGGATACCCGATCGCATATTTTCTGGCCATGCGAATTCAAACATTTAAATGGCAAATGGCACTTTTCCTGCTTTGTATGGTGCCATTTTGGACAAGTTATCTGATTCGAGCTGTGGCCTGGATACCTATGCTGGGTCGTCGAGGACTATTAAACAAATTTTTGGTGAACACAGGTATTGTTGATAAGCCAGTCGACTTTTTGCTGTATTCCGAATTTGGCTACACCATGGCGTTGGTTCAGTTGTACGTGGTCCTTAGTGTAGGCCCCATTTTTTTCTCATTGGCCAAAATTGATAAAACAATTATTGAGGCGGCTCGTGACATGGGAGCAAAAACTTATCAGATCTTTTGGGAAATCATTCTGCCGCTCTCACTTCCCGGGGTGGCGATTGGAATGGTTTTTATATTTGTCATGATCATGGGCGAATTCGCGACGGCAGTGGTGGTGTACGGAGGAAAAACAAGTACCGTTGGAACGGTGATACTCAATTATTATGCGGTTGCAGATTACCCCTTTGCAGCAGTCAACGCGATCATGCTGATGCTTGCCATGATGATCGGTGTGGTCATCATTCTTCGATTGGTCAATATTCGAAAGGAACTGTGAAATGGCGCACTGGTCACCACAAAGAAAGAAAAATCTTTGGTCCAATATTGCCTTTGGCGCGTACTACGGCCTCTTCATCGTATTCATCTATGGCCCCATGATCGCGATGTTTATTCTTTCCTTTCAGGGAAGAAGAGGGGGAACCAGCTTTCCGATGCGCGGTGCAAGCTTGTATTGGTGGAATAAACTGATAGAACCTTCGACAGTGGGGGATATGCAAGGAGCTTTGGGACGCTCATTGATCCTCGCGATTATTGTTATGGTGATTACGGCATTGTTTTCCACCATGCTGGCCATGGCATTTCGAAAAAAATTTTTTGGTTCCGGGTTTCTTTTTTACACGGTAATGGCAGGTCTGATGATGCCGGGAATTTTGTTGAGTTTGGGTTTGGCGGCACTTTTAAAACAATTGGGCATACCGACGGCTTGGTGGTCCTCTGGACTGGGCGTGCACGTGGTTTGGACACTGCCGTTTGGATTCCTAGTCATGATGGCGGTGTTTAACCGTTTTGATGCAACGCTGGAGGAGGCAGCCCGGGATATGGGCGCAAGCGAATGGACAGTTTTTAAGGAAATTACACTTCCGTTGATTTTGCCAGGGATTGTAGCGGCGGGCCTGTTTGGTTTTACGCTCTCTTATGATGAGTTTGCCCGCACGACCTTACTATCAGGGCAATACAACACTTTGCCCCTGGATATAAATGCGCAAATGACCCAGAGAATCCGACCGACGCTGTTTGCCTTGGGAACTGCGTCGACTATTTTCTCTATAGTAATGATAGGTTTGTTTTTGGTAATTTATTCACTGCTCCAACGCAGATCACGCTAGGTTGAGGATAATCAAGGCTCCTCTAATTGCCTCACTAAAAAAATTAAGCGCGATAGGGCGCCGCTCTTGTGCGACTAGTTATTTCTAAATAGCACACCTTCGTTTGCTGGCCAGGAGATTTCTGCCTGGTCTCCTACACGGTAGTTTCGATCTGTAGATTCGCGGTGCTGCTCAACGTGGACAAAATGGTTGGGCGCGACTTCAAAAACATCAGTTTCAAGTGACCCTATATATTCTGTGGCCAGATACTTGCCGCCGATATGATTGGCCATGTCTTTTTGTAGACCCGTATGCATTTTGTCAGCACGAACAGAGAAATGTGCTTCGGAGCCTATCGCTATGTTGGAATTAGAGTCTCCCGTGGTTACGTAAAATAATTGGTCGTCCCGCTCCAGAACAACGATCGAGCCAGTAAAAGATCGTACGATGCCGGAAAAAAGATTGTTATTTCCAATAAATTCAGCCACAAACTTGGTTTGTGGCCGTTCATAGATATCACGCGATGTTCCTATTTGTTGAATAATCGCATCGCTCATGACGATAACCTTATCTGCCATTGACAACGCTTCCTGCTGAGAATGCGTCACCATAATAAATGTCATGCCGAGCTCTTGCTGAATTTTCTTGAGCTCTACCATCATTGTTTGGCGCAAGTTGTAGTCCAGAGACCCCAAAGGTTCGTCAAGAAGCAGGACTGTGGGTTGGCTAATCAGAGCGCGAGCCAGCGCAACACGTTGTTGTTGTCCGCCGCTGAGGTCGCGAGGAAATCGATCGGAAAGATCAGCCATACCGATCAGTTCAAGCATTTCTTGGACTGGTTTTGATCGTTCTGCGGGCGTTTGACCTCGCATTTTTAGACTGAACTCGACATTTTGAAAGACGTTTCGATGGGGAAATAAAGCAAAACTCTGAAACATCATCGCAGTGTCACGATGAGAGGGGGGCAGATCTGTCACGTCTTTGTCAGAAAGATAAATCTTTCCCGACGTGACTTCCTCAAGCCCGCCAATCATACGAAGCGTGGTTGTTTTTCCACAGCCGCTTGGTCCAAGCATGGCGACAAACTCACCGTGTTCGATTTCAGCACTGAAATCGATGACGGCATCGATACCCCCAGGAAAGGTCTTGCAGACGTCGGTCAGGACGACGTCAAGCTGAGACATAGCAATGTAACCGTGGTTGGGCGACTAATTCAGAGATTTGGAGGTGGCGAGCACCAGACTCCAGACTGTTTCAAACGGCACCTCATCAACCATACCGCTCTCGTTGAAATCAGTCAGTAACGACACCGCTTCTAATTTAGTGGCATCGGTTGCGGCCGCCTCTTCAAGATGACCTATTGCATCTTTAAACAGTGTATTTTCTCTGTCTTTCCTTGTTTTCAAGGTTAGCTTGAGTAGCTCGCCAATTTGCTCAACGCCGTGCTGAAATTGCCCCAATCGGCCTGGCCTGCCGAAAAGTCCTCGAATGCCATTCTCTGAGAAACGTTGGCGCAATCCCTCGGGAAGGGACTGGGCAAGTCCTTCGAGCGCTTCCCCGACGCCAAATCCAGACGTAAATAAACCGCGAATGTTATCTATGGTTCCGTCGTCACTGCCGCCGTACATACGTATTTGCGCGCCTTGAAGTGCATTGCCCATCGCCTTGGCCTGGTCACTTCGCACATCGCGTTCTGCTGCAATATGCATTTTGGCAAGCTCAAGAAATGTTGCGGCATCATTGTATTTCTTGAGAGCAGCAGCTTTGGCTTCAATTCCGCTGGCTTCCGCTTCCAGCAGTCGCTGGGTATTTTGAACACGCAGCGTCTCTATTTCCATTTCTGCTCTTCCTTTCGCGGCAGCTTCCTTTTCTATTCCCGCAGCACTGATTTGCTGGGCTTCACTTGAGGCACTGGCTTTCGTCAAAATGGCCTGTGCTTCACGCTCAGCCGAGTCTCTTCTGGCTTCAGCTTGGGCCAGCATGTGCATCCGTGATATCTCGGCTTTGTTTTCTTCTTCAACGCGCCGCGTCTCGGCGCTGTTTTCGGCTTCAATCATATCGACAGCCCGCTGGCGTGTGGCATCGGCGACATGACGCACGGACTCGGAGTCGTGCTCAGCCTTCAGGCGAACTGCGCTGGCTTCAAGCCGTTTCGCCTGGGCGCGTTCCAGCTCAGCTTCTTTTGCAGCCAGAGCGATTTCTCGGTCCCGCTCCTCGGATTGTCTTGCCAGCGAACGTTGTACTTCCGCGGCCTCTGTCTTCTTGGACTCAATTAAAATTGTGGCTTCTTTTTCGATCTTGGCTTTTTCTAGGTCGAGCTCCTTGTTGATCTCTTCCTCCTCAACTTTCCATCTCTCTTCAAGAAGAAAGCGCTGTTTTTCACTTAAAACTCGCGCCTGTTCAGAGGCGACTTCCTTTTCTTGGGCTGCGGTCGCAAAGGCATCATCTTTATCAAGGTTCAATAGTGCCAACCGGGTTTGCAGTTTAGTAAATTCAGTCGACAAACGTACTGACTCACTTGATTTGTTTCTGTCCTCAAGAGCTTGGTCTTCCTTTGCGGCAATTACAGTTTGGCGCTGTATCTCTGCTTCCTGACGTTCTCTTTCATAGGAAATAAGCTCAACTTCTTTATTTTTTCTTGCTTCATCGAGCGACAGATCGTGTTTGATCTGGGCGAGCTCTTCCTGATTTGATTTTTCCAGAAGATCAATACTGCGATCTTTTTCGGCTTTTTCTAGTGCCAGTTTTTTCTGAATGCTTGCGAGTTCTTCTTCTTTTGCTTTCGCAATCAATACGATTTCTCGGTCGCGTCTTTGTTCCTCGATAATTCGGGTTTTCTCGATTTCAGACAGTTCCCGTTTTCGGGCTTCATCGATAACAGAAATATCCCGCTCTGTTCGGCGTTGTTCCAAGAATTGCTCGTTTTCAATCTCTTTTTGTTCGACGGCTAATTTTTGATCCAGCACGTAACGTTGTTTCGCTCCAACCTGTAGCGCTTGTTCGTTGGAGACGTCTTTGTCCTGGCCGGCTTTAGCAAATGCTTCTTGCCTTTCGATCTCAAGTAACTCGAGTTGAGTGTCGAGGTCTTTCTGCCTTATCGCAACACTCGTTCGCTTCTCGGTATCGTGAACCTTGCGTTTTGCCTCAGACGTAATTTCGGTGATGATTTTGAGGCCTTCTGCGTCAAAAACGTTATCCGATTTGAAGTATTCTTTCCCTGTTTGCTCGAGGGTAACGATGGTGACTTCCTGGAGGATTAAGCCGTTAGTCCCGAAACTTTCAAGCACCTGGTTTTTTATGTCCTTGGCAAACGAATCCCGGTTTTCGTGCAGTTCACTCAACGTTTTCGTCGCCGCGTAGCTTCGAAGCGCGCTAACGATCTTCGCTTCAAGCAAATCTCTGACACTGTCAGGGTCGAATGTTTTTTCACCTAGACTTCGGCTTGCAGTCAAAAGGTCTTCGGGTGTGTGGCCGACGTGGGTATAGAGTTCAGCAATAATGTCAATCCGAATTTTGTCGGAAGTCAGGATGGCTTGATCGCGAGCACGACTGACAATCAATTTAATGGTTTCGAGGGAAATCCAGGTAACTTCGTGGAATACAGGCAGCACCAGGGCGCCCTTTCCAAGGCATACTTTGGTTCCGCCTAAGCCGGTACGAATAAAGCCTCGGTTTGCCGGTGCTCTTTTGTAAACCCAGACCGAGACGATCCAGATAATCGCGATGGCAATGATGACCAGTATGACCAGAGTGATTAATGTTTCGATTGACATCAGTAATGTTCCTGGTATTGATTAAAGTATGCTAGCGGGTAGCGAATCTCATATCTTCAAGCTTGATGTAGCATGATTGGTGTCTATTTATTTAGCTCACTGATTTAGGTGAACTGTCTTCACTCCATTTTCCTGTAACCTTCTTGCCAAAGTCAAAAAGACTCAAGGGTGCTCGGGTACTTTTCATTCTCTGTCGCAATTCTTCTGTTCTCCTGCGATCGATCATCAAGGTGTCTTTGGCGACCACAACTCCGTAGTCGCTTTCTGCCGACGCAACGCTCACGAGATGCCGTGCTACATCACGGCAGACCGTCTCAGCGTCGCGCTCCAGCGGGTCTCCCCAGCCTCCAGCTCCTGCGGTTCTGAAGACAATTCTATCACCCGGATAGACCTGTACCTGGTCGATTTTTGATGGCAGCGGTTTTTCAGGGCCATCTTTGTGAATGATCCATTTTTCCGAGCAACTGCCGGGTTTTCCGCCAAGCAATCCCCAAGGTTGGCTCTGGTGACGGTCATCCTGTATAGAGACCGTTCCCGGCTCGAGAACCTTATAGATTTTTTCTAAGCCATTACCCCCTCTATGCTTCCCGGCACCGCCGGAGTCGCAGATACTGGCGTATCGCTCTATAACGATGGGGTAGTAGTTCTCAATGGTTTCCGTGGGAGTGTTTCTCACAGACGGGGTCAGGGAATGCCCGTCAATTCCCTCTCCTGAAGCTCGGCCCGGAAGGCCGCCCGCCAGAATCTCCGAGAATCGGAGCGCATTGCCGTCCTCGTCGATACTGGAGTAGTCAAATTTTGGTCGGGTTCCATAGCCTGCAGCTGCCGACATGTTCGGGTCAAAGTGACCCTGTAATCCGGAGAGAATATCGAAATAGCGAGCGAGAACCTGAGCTCGAGCGCCAAGGGCAGCCGGAAAATCAGGTTGCACGAGGGAGCCTTTAGGCAATGTGACATGAATGAGGTCATAGAAGCCTTCGTTAAGTAACATCTGTGGCTCAAAGTTCATGATCAGGCAGGTTCCAACACACATCTTGAACATGCCTTTATGAAGGTAAAAATTGATAGCGCCCGGCGCTTGTTTAGATGTACCTGTCCAATCAAAGTAAGCATTGCCTTCTTCTCTCCAGACAGTCAGCCGCATCTTAAAAGGTCCATTGCCGCAGCCATCATCATCAACAAAATCTTCGAACGACTGTGGCTCTGTGGGAAGATTATTAATAATCAATTGTTCCATGGTCTGACGGGTGCGCGACAACAGCTGACTGCAGGCTTGGGTATACGTTTGCGTTCCAAAACGGTCGCAGAGTTCGAGCACCTGCGCTTCGCCCATCCGGCTCCCAGCAACGATCGCCATCAGATCCCGGTAGGCCATCCCTGGCGTCCGGGTGTTGTTCAAAACTAGATCGAGGGCTGCGTGGTTAATATTGCCTTTGTCGTAGATTTTTATCGGTGGAATTCTTAACCCTTCGCCAAAAATAGAAGTCGCGGAAACCGATGTGCTGCCCGATACAGGTCCGCCAACATCCACAATGTGACCGAACATGGAGCTGTAGCCAACCAGACTTTGCTCATGAAAGATTGGAATCAGAACCATCCAGTCGTTGATGTGACTGACAGCTCCCCCACATTTGTAGGGATCACTCTGAAGAATCACATCTCCTGGTGAGAGATCAAACGTGCTGTCCCGAATCATTTCGGCAATGTAGGGTCCGAAATGTCCAGCAACCATACGTCCTTTATGGTCGGCAATCATTGAAGATTCATCGTACTGTTCCCGTATAGCGGGTGAGATAGCTGACCCTAATAGGACGGCCTCCATTTCTTGAAGAGTACTTTTGAGTGCGTTTTCGATGAGGTCGAGTGTGATCGAATCGATTTCTTTGTTTCGTCGTTTCTGACGCGCAAGTTGAGAGCGAGAAGCAGGTCGTGGGGTTCGGATGGGGGTGATTGAACCCCGGGATTGCTCCTTGAATGCCTCGAGTGGAGACACAACAAAACTATCATTTCCTGGCTCTAGGACTGGTACCAGCTCCCGATAGCAGCGGCCAATGGCATTCTCGGTTGCTCTTTGCAACGCAATACCGATGTTGCCAGTATTTTTGGCTGTACCAAAATGTGTGCGGGTAGCGCCATTCACAGTCAGCTTACATCGCACCCGGACTTCGTCATTTTCTACGCCATGCTCAAGAACCTCGTGGGACCAGTTATCACCGTAACGTTCGGTCAGCATTTGACTTGTATTGTTCGAGGTCTCGAATGTTGCCTCATTACTGACGCTACTGGGCAGCTGGTCCAGCCCACGTTCTGCTTGAAGTGCATCTCGAAGATCCGACTGATCCATTTGTGCGGAGACAATCGTGTCAAACTGCGTTTTGTTCGCTTTGACCAGATCGTCCAGTGAAATTGGTTTATCGCTCACGATTTTGCCTAGTATGATTTTCTATCGCCTACTTTAACTTATTGGTTCGATAAAAAGATTTAGACGTTCATCGATTTTACCCAAGTGGTCAGGATGAATGAGGGTGGTGGAATCTCTTTGGGTAATGAGGGCAGGTCCGGTGATTTTATTGCCGGAACTTAGTGACGATCTATCGTAAATGGGTACGTTATGATGCGCACCTTCAATGTAGATCCTTTTCTCTCCAGCCGGGACGGCGTTCGAAACCGAATTTTGCGACGGTGCGTTCGGTATCGGTTGCCCTGCTGTTGTCTTGCCGAGAACGCGCAACGTAACGATCTCTACCGGCATAGCGACTTTAAATCCGTAACGCTGCTCATGCCCGGTTTCGAACTGACCCGTGAGATCTTCTATGGTGGCTTCGGATAACTTGTCAGGGTGGAAAGTCAACGTTATTGGGTTATTTTTTTGGCGATATTGAATATCAATTGAATACTCCAAGTTTTGGTCTGCTGGTGCGACGCCTTCATCGGATAGCCAGCTCTCCATTCGGCTGACCAACTCAGATGTCTGGCTCCTAATATCATCAATGGCTGCAACATCGAGGGGTCGAATTAGTGTGCTGGTGACCTCATGCCTGATGTTAGCGCACAGGAATCCGAAAGCGGACAGCGTGCCTGGGGTTGGAGGTACGATGACCGGGTAGCACTGGCCTAATGCCGCTAAAGCATTACCATGCAGTGGTCCCGCGCCGCCGTAGGCCATCAGCGCAAAATTACTTAGATCTGACCCTCTTTGCGCCGCTGCGAGCCGCAGGGCGCCGAAAATGTTTTCATTTGCAACATCGATGACAGCCTGCGCGGCTTCAAGGAGATCCAGTTCCAGCAGGCGAGCAAGCTGCCCAATGGCTTCCTCGGCTGATTTTGTGTCGAGCAGGATCTTTCCACTGATCAGTTCTGAGGGCAGGCGACCGAGTACTAGGTTTGCGTCGGTCACAGTGGCGGCGGTGCCTCCCTTGCCATAGCAGGCAGGCCCAGGAATGGCATTGGTGCCTTGTGGTCCAACCTGCAATGAACCGGTTGCTGAAACCTCGGCAATTGATCCCCCTCCAGCACCAATGCTATGGACTTCTATTGCCGGAATTTCCAATGGAAACTTGCCAAGGAATGTGCCTGGTGATGTGGTTTCGCGACCTTCTTGAACAAGGGAGATGTCAGTCGATGTACCGCCCATATCGAATCCAATTACGTTAGAGTGGCCTGCGTGAACGGATTCAAATCTTGCGCCGCATACGCCACCTGCGGGACCCGATCGGGTGCAATAAACGGGAAATGATAAAGCATGGTCGGTTCCCATAAGGCCGCCATCGGAGCGAAACATATGAAATGTTGGAGCGCACTGCAAGCTTTCGAGTTCTTGCTGTAAATTTTTTAGGTATTCCATTATGCGGGGTTGAATGTACGCATTAACGACGGTAACCAATGTTCGTTCGTACTCACGAATTTCCGAATGTGTTTCCGACGAAGTAAAGACCGGCAAATCGGGATAAGCGCTCGCCACGATGTCCCTCAGCGCCAGTTCATGTTGAGGATTCACGTACGCGTGAAGTAGTGAAATTGTGATCGATTCCACATCTCTCCGAACAAGTTCATCGATTAGTTCCCGAGCACGGGATTCATCCATCGGCTGTACGATTTCCCCACGGGCGTTGATTCTTTCTGGTATGCCGCGCGTTAATTCAAGATCGCAGGGAAGATCAGGTTTTTGCATGGTCATCCAGCTATTGAAAGGGCCAGGCGTTTGAGAGCGTGCGAGGTGCAATACTTGCTCGAAATTCTCAGTAACCAGCAGGCCGACTCGGCCTCCTTTCCTCTCGAGCACAACATTGGTTGGTAAGCTGGTGCCGTGTACTATGGCGTCGATATCAACAGCGGATATTCCCACCTCGGTCAGAAGCTCCTGGAGGCCTCTTAGAATGCCAACAATGTGATCATTGGGGGTAGAGGGGGTCTTGACGAGGTGGGTAGTCTCTTGACCCTCATTCAACAGAAAAAGGTCTGTAAATGTTCCTCCAACGTCGATACCAAGACGAATAGGCATTATTGTTTCAATCTCCCGGGTTTAGGCAGTTGGTATTTTGCGGGGTGAGCCAGATTCTCGGTTCTTGTTGTTCGAAATCTACAATCGGTGCAATGAACTAAATCTACAATAGTTCCTAATGAGCTGGAAGTACTTGAATTGGGTTCTGGGGTTGAATGAGATTCTGATGGTGGGATGAATCGACTGCTGGGCCAATGCAAAAACCGCTAGATCATATTTGGCATTCTAGAGTTGCTGAACTATGATTCATGGTCTGATTGCTATCAACTGGGCAATTTAATCAAAATCTGAGCTGCCCGTATTGGGAGGAGCTAAAACCTGATGGAAAATGCCAATGGCCGATGGCAGAGACCTCAATCGTGGATCGTGTTGGTCGTCGTTGCGATTCTTATTATCTTTTTATTGTTTTATCAGCCGTTCGAGCAATATCTGACAGATAACATCCCAAGGATTCATTTTTCGAATATTTTGTTCTGGTTTGCATCGCTGGTTGCAGTCATCAGTTATGCCCTGTCCCACTGGCAATCATTTAAAAAGAGCATTTTTGGCGGGGTGGGCGAGTCCAATGCTCAAGAGCTCGTATTCGATACGCTACAGATTGCTATTTTGGCAGCGGTGATTCTGTTTGCCGGCGCGACAATACAGGCGGTGGAGATGTTAAGTGTACATCTGATGAACGACGGCTCTGTCATTGATGCAGAATTTGGTTCCCGATTGTTGTCCGTTTTTGTATTGGTGGTTTTTGCTGTGTTGTTCTATTTATTGCATCGGGTTGTGCGTGCATTTCGACTTGGCTGGAGGCAGCGGTGGACACCGCCAGGCACATCAGCGGGTCCGACGACATCGGGGCGTATGTAATTCAGCTCTCAACCGTAATAAACAAGAAACTGTGTGCACTAATTTATGAACGACTGGCATGAATCAACTCGAGCAGATTATGCGTCGAAAGGTTTGGGTAGCCGGTCGGGTTATGGAATTAAACCAGCATTATTGATTGTTGATTTTAGTAACGGCTTTACTGATTCGACGTCGCCATTGGGCGGGGATTTTGACCAACAGGTTGCGGTGACTGCTCGATTGTTGACAGTGTTTCGTGACGGGCAGCTGCCGATAGTATTTACGACCGTTGCTTATGAGCCGGATTTCCGTGATGCTGGGGTGTTTATCAAGAAGG
>ENA-UPTF01001757-UPTF01001757.1-marine-metagenome-genome-assembly--contig:-NODE-1757-length-13308-cov-4.243141_pt1 | contig 13308 bp, 15 predicted proteins | sample MGYA00238166_ERZ767019 | MGnify/ENA primary metagenome ERZ767019 (study PRJEB28930, sample SAMN06266391) | marine metagenome | isolation source: Sea water from 250 m depth | place: Atlantic Ocean...
GGAAAAAACTGATTTGATTGTTGACATAAAAGATGAAGATGCTTTAAATGAAGTAAAAATAGCAGAAAAAAAAATCCAAAAAGGTGATATAGAAGTTGAACTAAAACCAAGAGATCCAAACATAAGGAGAAAACAACATTTTTTAGCAACAACCTTAGGATTAGGATCAGCCTCAATAGGTAAAGACTCAAACAGAAGATTAGTAATAAAAAAAAGAGGATAAATGATTTCAAATAAGAATATTAAAAAAAATCCTAAACTTTTCAATTTTCCTGAAGATGGGAAATCTTCAAAAAATATTCTAAAAAAAGGTTTATTAATAACCTTTGAAGGAGGAGAAGGGTCAGGAAAGTCTACTCAAAGTAAAAGACTGGTCAAGAAACTTGTTGATTCTGGAATTAACTCTATAGCTCTACATGAACCAGGAAATACGCCTCTAGGAGAACAAATAAGAAGATGGGTTAAAAATAATAAAAGTAAAAATGCAATTGCAGAAACATATTTATTTTGTGCTGCTAGAGCTGAATTATGTAAATCAGTAATCGAACCTGCTTTAAAAAATGGGATAACGGTCATAGTGGATAGATTTATACATTCCACCCTTGCATACCAAGGTTACGGTAAAGGTGTTTCTTTAGAAATCATAAATGAACTAAATAAAATAACTACCAATGATTTAAATCCTGATTTAACAATATTGTTGGATATGAATCCTTCTATTTCAGGTGAAAGAATTAATAAAAACATTAATATTGAATTTGCATTATCTTCAGAAAAGAAAAAGAAAAAGAAACGAAACACATATGAAGGTAATAGTTTTGAAAACATGAGTAAAGATTTCCATAATAAAGTACGCTCTGGGTATCTTAAAATGGCAAAAAAGAATAGAAGTTCTTGGAGTATAGTTAGTGCTGATCAACCTGAACATAGAGTCGCTGATTCAATATGGAAAAGAGTCAGAAGGATGATAGAAAATTATAAAGTTAGTTAAATATAAAATTTTTTTTCCCAATCCTTAATTATCAACTTATCATGATCAAATGCCATTTCTGGCAATCGATTTATATCAAAAAATTTAACATCTAATGTTTCATCTAAAGGTTTAACTGTTCCAGAAATAAAAGAAACACTAAATACTAGTAAAATAATAGGAGATTTGGCATCAGAGTAAATATTTGAAATCCATTCAGTTTTAACTTCTATACCACACTCTTCTTTTATTTCTCTCTCTATAGCTAATTCTACTTTTTCAAATCGATTTATATATCCTGAAGGCATGCTCCATTTCCCATAGCCTGGTTCAATCCCTCTCTTTACTAAAAGGATTTTATGATCTTTCTCTAATATTCCTACTCCGACAACTTTTGGATCTATATACATAAAAATTTATTCATAGGTTATTAATTATAAAAAAATAGTTTTATATAAAGTATAGATTAACATAAAATATAATATGTAAATTTCTAATAAATTTAATTTTATAATGCAAATAATAAATTAATAATAAATATAAGTTTAAATAAATTGATAGACAAATCTAAAATATCTCATCTAATTCAGAAAGACCCAAAATTAGGAAAATTTATAAAATTTTTTACTGAAAAAAATTTTACCATAAATGATGATTATAGAAAATCTACAGAATTTCTTTCCTTAGTAAGAACTATCATTGGTCAACAACTTAGTATAAATGTTGCCAGTAGTATTTCTAACAAATTTATTGATAATTTTGGATCACAGATAAATTCATTGCCATCAAATATTGAAGTAAACGATTTAAAATCCTTAGGCCTATCTAAAGCTAAATCAGAAACAATAATAAAATTATCTTATCTTATAAATGAAGAGAATTTAAACTTAGCTAAAATAATGAAACTACATGAACAAAAAGCAAAAGATATTTTATGTAAAATAAAAGGAATTGGTCCATGGACCGTAGAAAATTTTCTTTTGTTTTCAGGTAAAAATCAAGATATTTGTCCCATTAATGATCTTGGTATAAAAAAAGGTATTCAAATCATATACAAGTTTAATGAACTTCCATCAGAAAAAAAAGTGATGGAAATTTCTTCAAAATGGAAGCCATACAGATCTCTTGCTAGTAGATATTTGTGGGAAATAGTGGATCAAGACATTAACTTTCTCTAACACTTTTTCTATTGAAAATTAATGTGATAATTACCAATGCTATTCCTGCAGTAATAAAAGCAGAATCAACTCCTAGATGGTCAGCTATATAACCCAAAGGTAAAGCTCCTATAGGAATAAACCCGAAACTCATTGCATAGATACCCATAACTCTTCCTCTAAACTCTGCAGGAGTTTTTTCCATTATCATTGAAGGGCTTAGTGAACGTCTACCTGCATCACCTAGACCAAGGAAAAAACATAACAAAATAGACAATATAGTTATATGAGAAAATCCTAGAAATAAAATGGAACTTCCAGATAAAACTGAAGTCATTAGTATCAATTTGCCTTTTTTAACATTCTGTCCAAGTGAAGCAACTATTAATGTTCCTATTAAAGCACCTCCTCCTATTGATGCAAGCATCAATCCAACTTGTAATGGACCACCATTAATTACTTCTGAAGAATAAGGCGCAAATAACGTTCTAGTAGGCATAGATAATAAAGTAGTAAAAAGTACCAAACTTAAAACATACCCCAAAACCGAATGATTTTTTACAAGCGTTATAACTTGTGATATTTCTTTAGATAAATTTCTAGATTCTTTAGGTGATTTTTTCATTGAAGGTAACATACTTGTACAAATCACAGCCACTATACAAAATAAAGTTATTAATATATATGTATATCCTGGGCCAAAAAAATGATAAATAAGTCCACCAATTGCTGGAGAAATCATAGTCGTAAGAGACATGCCCGCAGCGTTGAGTGCAACAGCATTATTTAATTGACTTTCTGGGACCAATTCTGCAATTATTGCTTGTCTAGCTGGCATCATAAAAGCCCAGAATGTTCCTTGAAACAAAGATACAATTATTAGGTGATAAATCGTTATTGTATTTGTGAATATTGAAATAGCTATAAAAGTGGTTATACAAATAACACCGAATTGGCCAAGTTGTATAATTTGTTTATTATCAAATCTATCAGACACTACTCCCCCAAAAAATGAAAATAATAACATAGGTGGTGCAAATCCTATACCAACCATAGTCACAGCTAATGAGGAAGACGTAAGATCCCATCCAAGTTGTGATCTTGCAAGCATTTGGACATTCATACCTCCAATCATGGAGATCATGCCTAAAACCAATAATCTAAAATTGTGATTTTTGAGAGATTGAAAAGTATTAATCAATATTACTTTTTCTTATGTTTTAATATTGCTCTTGAGACAATTTCTATCACATAATAACCAAAATGGAACTAGTCATTTAGGGAATTAGTACATAATTATTGACGATACAGTACATCTTTATCTTTGATATTGGATTATTTATTATTATGGAAAATAATCAATTATGAACACTTAGAAATACCCAACCAAATTAGCACAAATGGTAGAACAAATAATACAACACTAAGCCATCTATAAATTTTGTCCATTATTATTTAGTTTTTAAGTAAAGTATCAATTCTACAATAATTCAATTAAAATTTGGAATAATTTTTATAACAAATTTATAAAATAATTTATAAATCAAATCTAATTCTGTTAAAATATGTTTAAAAATCATATGGAGATAATAATGGGTAAATTTTACAAAAATTCTATAATTCCTGAAAAATTAAGAAGGAATTTTGATGTTTATGAAAGAATCAATCAATTAGGGATCAACTTAGGAAAATTTGAAGAAAATGTATCAAACATAACAAAAGCAGGTTTACCTATAGCGTCAGTAGTTTTTCATGAATCAGGTCTTGTGTATCTTTCTGGTCAAGGTGGAGGTGAAAATCAAATGAATGATGATCCTGAAAGGGTTAAGCAAGGACAAGAAGCAGCACAAAAAATTGCAGACAATATGTTAACTAGATTGCATTGGGCTCTTAAATGTGGGAATGAAGGAGGTGACTTAAATGACGTACTCTACACAGTCAAAGCATTAGGTATGGTAGTATCTACTGATGTAGATTTTGACTCTGGACCTGCAGTAATGAATGGATTCTCATTGAGATGGCAATCTATATTTGGAGGACTGGGAGAATTTTTCAAAAATGGAAAAGATGATGGAGGATATTCAGGAATTCATGCTAGGAGTGCAATAGGGGGTTTTACGGGCAGATTTTCTATTGAGCCAGAGATTATAGTTGCGATTCCTTCAGAACTATCTATAGCCATCATTAAAAACAGAGGTTGGCTATTTCCAGTGGATCCAAGGGTTCAATCACAACTAAAGAAATAAACTATACACTTATATTTCTTAACAACCGATAAAAATAATGGATAATAATTTTATCCATTATTTTTATCTAAATGAATCTAAATTTTTTAGTCAGATTCTCCCATTAACTTAATCCCTCGTAGTAAAGACCAAATTACAATAAGTAAGAAACCAATACCTTGTACTTGATTACCTGTATCTACGTCTATGACAGTATTTATAATAAGAATTGCGACGATTAGAACTAATCCTTGAAGTATAGCTAGCCATGCCATTGGAATGAAAGATAAAGCTCCTTTGACATCACTGCCTCTGTAAGCTAAACCAATACATAACCATCCTATTCCAGCTAATAATGCCCCAATACTTCCACTACCCACACTAATTGCTTGTATATATCCTCCAGCAACTTGTATACTACCTGCGGCGGCGGTAGCGGCGGGATCTCCAGCTTGAGCACCAGCCATAGCAGGAACAAATTTTTCACCCATTTCTACTAAAGATAAACCTAAACCACTAGTACTAACCCAAATTACTATTGCTCCAGCAATACTAACGATTCCTAGACTTTCAAGAGTACCTGATGCTGTACCACGAGTACTTATCAATCCTCCTATGTGTGCAACTAAACCTACACTAATCAGTATTGTTGAAATTTGTAAAATAGCTGAACCATCTGCACTATTAGTTAAGATAGTTGCAATATCATCACTTGCAGTGTTAAATCCAATAGTAACTTGCCACAAAATATAACCTATAAATGCAACCAGCAAACCCAGCCCCAAGGTTATTCCTGTCCCTTTTGAATCCATTTTAAACTCCTCACATAAGTTTTAATTATTATGAACTGTATATATGAAGTAAAAGAAGAATAATAGTACGAAAATGACGGTTATCTGATTTTAAACTACGTATTTATAATTAATTTACGTAATTAAATTAGATTAATTCCAATACAAAATAAAAACCCGGATTCCAAGCTTGGCAAATTAAATATAATCCACCATTATACTTATACCAAACAGCATTGTGTATATGATCTGCAATATCAATATCTAAGTCTTCTTTAGGTCGTATTGTAGATAATAATTCATAAGATTCTCCATCTAAAATATATATAGGGGCTGCTTTTCCTTCAATTGGATCATCTAAACTTCCAACTAAACCCAATGAACGACCTTTCCAATAAATAAAGTCAATACCACAGGGTTTTGAACCATAAGGTATATTAAATGATTCTTTAAAATCTCCTTCAAAAGTAAAATGTTCGAATCTTGAATGAGGACGATCTGCTATAGAAAGACTTTTAGCATCGGGAGTCAAATTTAAGCCGTGAGCGGTACCAAAAAGCCCAGGGGCTTTTGGGTCATCAGTTTGACCTGCAAAAATTTTCTTCCATTTTCTAGTTTTCAAATCTACTACAGAAATATAATTAGAGCCATAACCATCTGCTACATAAAGATCATTATTAAAAATAGCGGTATCTGTAGGTTTAAAAATCTTTGATTTAGATTTATATTCCTCAAACTCTGGTCTTGATAAAATAAAATCAATATTTCCTTCAAGAGTTAATATGATAACTTTTTCATCAAGATTAGCAGATAATACTAATCGTTTATTATTATCAATAGTAAATAACTTAATCCCATGAAAATTAAGTGAACTTATTTCATCAGGCAAATCAATGATATCTTGAGATTTCAGATCAGAACTGATACTCATTAAACCAAGGTTCGGCATTCCATAAAAAATACGGCCATCTGAATCATAATCTACTGCAAAACCACCATGTAAATCAACTTCATAGCCTAAAGCTTTTTTAGGCAATGTACGTAAATCTTCACGATATATAAATTGAAATGGTTTTTGACCACTTATTTTCATATTTTCAACCAATAGTATTTGTTATTTTTTATGTATAAGTTAGTTTGTAATTAGTGCATGAGGATCTATTACAAATTTCTTTGCAGCTCCCTTATCAAAATCTTTATATCCTTTAGGAGCATCATCAAGACTAATTACTGTAACATTAGTAGCCTTAGCAATTTGAATTTTATCGTAAAGTATAGCTTGCATTAAATTCCGGTGGTAACGCATAACAGGACATTGTCCAGTAGTAAAATTATGTGACTTAGCCCAACCTAAACCAATCCGTATACCCAACATGCCTATCTTAGCATTTTCATCTACTCCTCCAGGATCACCTGTTACATAAAGTCCAGGAATTCCAAGAGATCCCCCTGCTCTAGTAACTTCCATAATTGAATTCAAAACTGTAGCAGGCTTTTCAACAGATGAATCAGAACCATGTCCTCTAGCTTCAAATCCTACACAATCAACTGCAGCATCTACTTCAGGTATTCCTATTATTGATTCGATTTGATCAGCTAAAGATGCGTCTTTAGTCAAATCAACAGTTTCGCAACCAAAGCTTTTAGCCTGAGCTAGTCTTTCTGGGAAAAAATCACCAACAATAACACATGCTGCACCCAGTAACTGTGCTGAAGCTGCTGAAGCCAGCCCAACCGGCCCTGCACCTGCTATATAAACTATTGAACCAGGTCCAACCCCTGCTGTGTAGGCTCCATGAAAACCTGTAGGAAATATATCTGATAAAAGTGCTAAGTCTTTTATTTTATTCATTGCTTGATCTTTATCAGGAAATTTCAGAAGATTAAAATCAGCATAAGGTATCATAACGTATTCTGCTTGGCCGCCTATCCAACCTCCCATATCAACATATCCATAGGCAGCACCTGGTCTTGCTGGATTTACATTCAAACAAATCCCTGTTTTACCTTCTTTACAATTTTGGCACCTACCACAAGCAATATTAAACGGTACAGAAACAACATCACCTACTTCTAAAAATTCAACATCTCGACCTTTTTCAATAATTTCACCCGTAATTTCGTGCCCTAAAATTAAACCTGATTCTGCAGTTGTACGTCCTCGAACCATATGTTGGTCACTTCCACATATATTGGTAGCAACGGTTTTTAATATAACACCATGATGGCATTGACGGTCTCCCATTGATAACTTAGGAAAATCAATCGATTGTATCTCTACATTTCCATCTCCGAGATAAGCAACACCTCGATTAGTAGACATAATTATTCTCCATTCTAATGATTATTTTGAAAATCAAATTAATTTTTTGATTTTACAAAATATTACAGATTGTAGATTAGGAATTCAAGAGAATATAAATAAAATAACTAGATTCAACAATATATAAAATCATAATCTGAATTAAAGATCTATTGGGATAATTTATATTTAAAAGTGTCTTATAGCAAAGGAAGTAAAGTTCAAAGCTATAATTCTATGTATTCGTGAGTTAAGTTATCACCATCTACTTCTATTAATCTAATTCCAGAAGGATCTTCTCCAAGTGGGAAGGTGATTGGGCCTGAAGTTATTAATTGTGTGCTTTTATACATTAAAATATTATTGGCATGCCAATGCCCAGTGAATACTGCACTTACTTTATAAAGATCAAGTAAATTTAATATTTTTACTCTTTGACTTTTAGGAAGTACCATGTGCCCATCGTCTTCTTCTGGGTCAGTTCCAAAAAGAGGATGATGCATAAATATTAATTGATGTGAGGAATTGTTTTGTTGACCATTTTGTAGTTGTTGCTCTAAAAATGTTATTTGTTTTGTGTTTTCACCTACTACTTTGGACCAATCTTGTAAAACACAGCTATTCAAAATTATAAACTGAGAATTCATGTGATAAAAACTGTAATGATCTGAACCAAATCTTTTTTTGTAACGCTCTATATCTTCAAATTCAGGGGTGTTAGTTAAGTCTGCGTTGCCTGGAGCAAAATAATAATTGCAATGTAACTCGCTATACATTTTTTTGACAATATCTGCATGACTTGATTCTAGTCTGTCTTGCATTAAGTCGCCTGTAGTTATTACAAAATCTGGAGAAATCTTGTTTGTAATTGCAATAGCTTTAGATAAATTTTTTATTTCATAATCTATCCCTTCAGTGTCAGGATGCCTAGAAGCATAAAAGCCTAATTGTGGATCAGACATTTGAACGAATTTGAAAGACATTGTTAAAACCTTTTATTTATTAAAACTTTTGTTATTTTTCAATATAGCACTTATCCTGAGAGATAAAGGTGTGCTCCAGTTAATAGTCGCGATTATTTGAAATAAAACGGAGTTCAATACCATTATTCCTCACATCCTCATTGATTATTAATTATAAGTAATTAGTTTTTAAATAAAATCACCATTAATACTCCAATAAATGCCAAAAAAATTCCTAAAATTTGAGACCTGTAAATTTTTTCTTTTAAGAAAATAAAACCTATAATTAATGCAAAAACAGGTGCTGTATTGCCAAAAATTGATGTTATAAAACCTGTAGTAACATTTAAAGAAGTAAGCCATATCAAGCTAGATAAAGTTATTAATGACCCAGCAATAACCATTTTTAATATTTCTTTTTTTTCAGTTAATATTTCTATTCTCTGTCTAAATAATTCACTAACAATAAAAAGAAAAATAATTGACACACCAGCTCTAGTAATAGAAGCTGTTAGTATATTGGCTTCAAGAAGTGCTCTATCATTTAAAATTACAGCTATTCCCCAGATACTTCCAGCAATAATTCCTCCAAATATTCCAAGGGTGTTTTTTTCTTTGTAATTTTTAAAACTTTCAAAATTAATAATAAAAATACTCGTAATAAGAACAACAGCACCAATAATCAGAAATAAATTGTACTGGACATTATTTATAAGAAAATCTATTACTAGAGTCATCAAAATTGTTGAAGCAGCACAAAGAGTGAATACTACTCCTATAGGATTATGCTTGATTGAAATTACATAAAAAACAATCCCTATACAACTTAAAGCGGTTGCAACTATCATAAATAAAAAAGCTTTAGAACTCGCATCAAAAATTGTCCCCCAATACTGCATAAGTGTAATTATTATGGAAACGATTGTGAGTGATATTGTCGCTTCCAAAAATGGGAAAGAGAAAAATCTATTAAATTTAATTTGTTTTAATATAGCACCAGACATAGCCCAAGTCAGTGCACTAAATATTGCTGCAAATTGAAAAAGGGAATCCATAGTTTTGAAGCTTTGTTTTATTTACTTTAATGATATAAAACAAATTTATTATAGCTTATTTCGCAAAACATTTACTTGATTTAGTATAATCAATGTTACTGTCTAAATTATTTAGGGACACTTAGTTTAGGCAGTGCAATCCTAATCAATACACATTTTTGCTATTTTATTCAAAGTATTCCACTGAGTAATATTAATAGTCACATTCGGAGCAGAAAGCATTGGAAATTTTGCTCTATTAAATTCAAGTTCAATACTATAGCCTGAAAAATTTTCGTGTAAGCTTTGAACTCTTATATCGCCTAATTTAAATGAAAGTGAGTTAATTTCCGAATCATTGGTGAACTTATCTGCTAAACTTTTGCCATTATTATTAGATTTCCAATCAATTGATTTTACTCTACCAAAAACAGGAATATTTTTTTTTCTTATTGATTTTACTTCAGCATAATTTTCTTCAGAGTTTGAAGTCGGTGCTGGAATTGCAAAATAAATCCACCATCTTGGAGGGTCATTTTTACTACCCCATTTTTTTATTATGTTTATATATTTAATAGGATAATCTGAATTGATTTTTATAATTCCTAAACTTTTTCTATGCCAAGGATTGAATAGCTTTTCTTCAACAATACCCCTTTCTGCTAAGTTGCATTTCAGGCCAATATCCAATAAATTCTTATAAAGATTATCTCTAGTTTTATCTCTTGTTATTTCTTTTAATTTTTCAAACATAGTTATGTAATTCTAATATAAAAGAAAAATTATTTAATAATTTAAACCTCTAATTAGGCCTCTGATATATGATATTTGTCCCAGATGCTGAGATTCTTCAGTTATTAATCTACCTAAAATCCAAAAACCTGAAACTTCTCTTTGTCCAAAAGTATAATTTGAAGCTAAGTCCTCTTGACTAATTTTTTCAATTATCTGTTCTGTTCTTTTTCTTACTACGTCATAATAATTCATTAACCAGACAATGTTCATTTGAGGGAAATTATCTAATTCTTCTAATGTAAATCCAAAACCAGTTTGATTTTTTAAAGAAGGAAATTTTTCATAGTACTTATCAGTGATCCAAATCCTATCTTTTTTACATAAAATTTTATTTGTGAGATTATCTTCAACTAATCCCATATGCCAAACTAAAAAAATAATATTATTTGACTGTAAACTCGGTCTCCAAAATAATTCACTATTGTTCAAAGTTGATAAAACGGTTTTTAGGATCTGATAGTATTCATCAAGACCACTTTGTATTGATTTTTTAAAATAGTTCATATGTAAACACTAAGATCATCATAATTTAATATTAAGATGTCGTCTTATAACTTTCTGAAATACAAAGCTCAATGAAGCCTATATAATTATTTCCCCCTAAGAAGAATACCTATTCCAAATATAATCGAAACCAGATGCCAGCCCAACCATCCAATTAATCCTAACCAAGAATCGGAACCAGTATTTACAAATACATCAATTACCAAAGCAATTCCAAAGATTAGCATCCCAAAGCTTACAATATGTAATAGAATATTTGGTTGTAACTTGTTCTTAGCATCTCGTAAAGCTCTGCCTAAAAATATTGCTGCTAAACCTATAATGAGAAACCCTGCCGAAAAAGACATTTCAGAAATCATAAAAACCGTTGTTGCTTCCTGAATTTTACCACTTTCATAGAGTTCGATACTTGACATTTGTAAACTTAAAACACCTGTAAATAAAGCAATAACTATCAACCATAGTTTGGAAGAAATTTTACCAAAAAGTGGATTATTACTACCCTCAGAAGCATCCGAAGCTATAAAAAGATAAGAAAGCCCTAAACATAAAAAGCTTATCAAAATAAGACAAAGTAATATTGTATTTGTGGTTGCGGCTTTTGCATATATTTCCGCCTTTGCTGCAAAGTCTGCAGATTGATCACCCTCTACTAAACCCCAAAGTAGATTAATTAAAATAGGTGCAATCACCAAAGATAAACCTGTAAACCATTTTTGACTTAAATTCATAACAATCTCCTAATTCTTAAGAACGAATCTATCTATATTCATATAGATAATACATTATTTATAAAAAAAAATACAAGATATCAAAATTAGCAATCTAAATTTTTTCTTCTCTAATATGAATAATTCCACTAATTAATGCTATTGAACATACGATAATAGGAGGGATCATCCATGTCCAACTACCATCTCCATCTGACTCAGAGAAAAAGATTCCAGCGATTAACATGATTATTATACTTACTGTTAATACTAGGAGCATTTTAGCTCTAGTTGTTCCATTTGAAAATAATGCCATTCCCCAAGGTATTAATGTCATTAATAGTAAGACTTCTTCAACTTCTTGCTCATCATCTATAATCTGTGGAATTACTCCCAATATAAGATTTAATATACCGATAATAATTAATATGATGAATGGATGTAGTATTTTTTTTATAATACTCATACTTATCTCCTAAAAATTATATAGTTGGTAAGATTATATTATTTTTCTACAGACTTTTACAAATCAATAAATATTCTTTAATTCCTTCAATCCAATATTTTCTCTAAATCAATTAAATATTGCTGTCGACCATTCAAACCATGTGGCGAATCTACAATAACCTTTTTACCATCTGGACTAGACCGTGGGTGTGTGTCACACCGCCATTCTCCCATGTAATCATTTGGTGAATACAAATCTGCAAGGGGAATCTTTTTGTTAGATAATGTATCAAAAAGATACACATGTTGAAGTCTGTCATTATCAGGATAAGTATCATTAAGCACCCATCTCGTATCTGACAAATAAGTACAGTGACCATCTTCTGTCATTACATTTTCTCCAATCTGTTCTTTTACTGTAGATTGATCATTAAATACATAAAAACCATTTGTAGCCCATGCAAGAATAGTTTTGTTGTCTCTCCAAATATAATGAGAAGTGTGTCCTGAAGTAACAAGCAAATATGGTGATTTGCCATCTGGATCTATAGTAAACATTTGGGTAACAATACTACCTGAATCATTAAGCCATCGATGTAAAAACGAAATCCTGGAATTGTCAGGTGAGACAACGAGATGATTAAACCACTGTTTGGTCATCCTAGAATTTGAGATTGATTCTGACATGAGTTGCGCATCCCAAATAGAAAAAATTAATTCTTTTTCTCCATTTGATAAGTCAATCTTCCAAATCCCTACATCTTTTGGTGCAAATATTTCATAGTTCGGATCATCAATCCCTTCATAACCATACCCAGGACGCATATCATTAATTCTTCTAAAGTCTGTACTTACTGCCCAATTCCCATCATTACTTAATGCATATATGGGTTCAGACAAAAAACGAGTCTCCATTGAATCAACATCCAGAATCTTCGAACCATAACCAGTATCGGTTCTCACATTCCAAATCACCTCGCTAGTTTCTCCGGGAAGCCATTGAAGCATACATCCTTGTTGCCAATTCCACGCCGAAGTGCTCCCTAAAGTAGTCCATCTATCTTTTTTCGTCAAATCAATCATGCCAATAGAGATATGCTCATCAGCTTTTGGAGACCGATGTTCGAAGTCAACCTTCATAGATAGAACTCTATCAGATGAATAATCAAACTGCCTTTTATCGTAGTATCCAAACCAATGGAACTTGGAACTAGGTGTTATGGCTCTAATTATGGGAAAATCCATTAGACTTTTTCCTCTCTAATATGAAGAATTCCTCTAAAAATAAATATAACTAATAAAATTAAATACTTTACTAAGATTATTTTACATTAATGGTGGGCCCGGGATGACTCGAACATCCGACCTCTACTTTATCAGAGTAGCGCTCTAACCGACTGAGCTACGGGCC
>ENA-UPTF01001758-UPTF01001758.1-marine-metagenome-genome-assembly--contig:-NODE-1758-length-13302-cov-2.796522_pt1 | contig 13302 bp, 9 predicted proteins | sample MGYA00238166_ERZ767019 | MGnify/ENA primary metagenome ERZ767019 (study PRJEB28930, sample SAMN06266391) | marine metagenome | isolation source: Sea water from 250 m depth | place: Atlantic Ocean | study...
TTTCTACATCCATACTCGAATCTATTATATTTTGATATATGTGTATGTTTTCAGCAGATTCTATAGTTAAACCCTTTCCACTATTACTCTCAAATTTACTGTTAAACACTTCTGTTTTCTCAGTACAATCTGTGCAATCATGAGTTAAATCATAATTATTAATAAATAAACCATCATCATCGTTTCCTGATACAGTCACATTGTCAAGAGTGTTTCCATCAGAATGAAGAACTATCCCTATATTTTCACTGCTACTGGAAATAGTATTGGTTATTTCAGCACCTGATGAATCTGGATCTAATATGATGTTGTCATCCTCACTTCCATCAACAACAGAACCAAGAATGTCCAAACCTTCGGAACTTATAACTTCAATACCATGTTTCTCAGAGTCTAATATCTTAATATCTTCTAAATCCACATTGTTTGAATTATTAACTAAGATACCTGTGCTGAAACCAGATATGCCCAAACCTTCTATGTGGACCCCATTTGAATTTATTTGGATACAAACATCACTTGCACTGGACGATGAGGACCTCTTTGGTGAAGATGAAGACGATGAATATCCTACATTTCAGGTTGCTGTGATCAATACAGAGGATAATGCAGACTATATTCCGCCGAAGGGAGTAAAAGGTGAATATGACCGGCTGAATGAAATTCGTTCCAAGGAGCAATCCCTGGTTTTAAAATTTAATAATCTTCCATCCAAGCAAACGGGTATCGCCCAAAAAACACTGTATACGTTAAATGATAATCAAAAGCGCAGCTTTATGACCTATGATTTCATGAAAATGTATGTCTATGGTAACAGCTCCTGGATTACATACTCAGAAACGGATGTGGAACTCTTTTTGAAATTTGGACTGGGAGATGACTACTATGAAATCACGCAGCCGGTTTACACAGGCTGGGATGAAGATGAGAAAAGAAACAGTTTTAAGATTGATCTACAGTGGCTTACAGCTCTCAAACAATCTGACACATCCAAAGTAAAAATTCTACCAACAGACATATTAATTGATTCTGCTGATGTACGAAAATATTTATACACAGATGCTGATGGTGTATTAACCGGGAAAAAAGTCAGGATCGCTGGTAAACCAGCCTTAAACCGCCTCCAGTATTTTTCGGTTGGAGTGAAAAATACTGGAGATGAACCGATCAGTGGCGAAGTCTGGCTGGATGAATTGCGTTTGAGTGGTGTAAAAAAAGAAAAAGGGGTAGCCATGCGAGTACAATCCAGCTTAAAACTATCAGATCTGGGTTCTACTACGATTGTGTACAGCAGACAAGACGCTGATTATCATCGGCTTCAGGAACGTCTTTCAAACTCAAACAATACGTCTGAAAAACTAAATATAAATAGTAAAATTGACCTTCACCGTTTCCTGCCTCGATCCTGGGGGATATCCATTCCGTTAAACGGTTCTTTTACGCAGAACCAGAGTCGCCCAAAATATTTTTCTGGTGAAGATATCCTGGTAGATCCAGACAACACACCAGATTCGATCATGATATTAAGCAACTCTGTATCCTTGAATACATCCATTAAAAAAACAGGGAAATCGGATAACCGGCTCATGAAATATACCGTTGATAATGTGTCCCTAAATTTCAGCGCGTCACAATCCAGGTCATCTGACGTGACGTATAGACAAAAGTGGTCCGAAACATATTCAGGAAAATTTTCATATACCATACCCTTTGGAAGGAACAACTACATTAAACCCCTTTCCTGGGCTGAAAATTTTCCAGTGGTAGGTAAGTCACTAAGTGATTTCCAGGTGTACTACACGCCTTCTTCGTTTAAGACCGGGTTGAACCTAAGTGAAAAATTATCCTGGAATGAAACAAGGACCGGTGTTAAAAGTCCGGAAACATACAATTTTGGGTTAAATCGTTCCTTGAACCTGGATCACAAATTTACCAATACACTTTCGGCGAAATACGCCTGGAGTGGACAAAGCAAATTGAATGAGTACCGGGGCTATGCCTGGACTGCATTGAAGGAACTGGATCCGGGGATCGTAACCCAGACCACAGAAAGTTTTAATACAACCTATAACCCTGCCATTATGAAATGGCTAAAACCCGCATTTAATTATACAGCAAATTTTCGCTGGTCCGATGATTTAACCCGGGAAGGTCAAAATATCAGTACCCAGTTAAGGTTTGGATCCAATTTCACCCTGACACCCGTCCAGTTGATTGAACTGATCTATAAACCAAAATCTTCTTCCAAGGGCAAAACCGAAAGAAGATCCCGAGGAGCTCGAACCCGCGGCAATAAAAAACCCGAGTCCAAGACCGAAGAACAGAAAAAACAAAAAACAACTTTTAATCCACTCAACCTGGTCCATGGTTTATTTAAGAAGATTAATCCAATTTCGGTCAGCTATACTGAAAATCTGAATCGGTCTGCCAACCAGATCATTGGGGAAGTACCCCTGGGTTATAAATTTGGCTGGTTACCTGATCATGGACTGGAACAGTCCACAGAAGTGGGGAGTAACTTGGGGACCTGGGACCATAAACGGGACGGGTCAATCCGCAGCGGCATCAAACTTACCCGGGCCGTAACCATCAGTACGAATTTTTCTCAAAATTTTTCTACCACTCGTTCAAGCACAGGGCTGGAGCAACTGTCCATGACCCGGGATTACTTTGCCTATGGAGATCTTTTTGGTGAAGGGCTGCCCTTTCCTGCGTGGAGTTTCAGGCTCAGCGGGTTGGAAAAATGGCCCATCATTAAATGGGTCGCTAAATCTGCATCTCTGGAGCACAGCTATTCCGGAAAGGAAACACGGTCATGGCAGTTTGAAGATAAATCACCGGAGCAAATGAACTTTTTTAATTTTGGATCATTTTCTGATACCTATAAGGAGTATGAACGGTCCTCCCGGATGAACCGTAATTTTTCACCGCTCATTGGTATGAATATGACCTTGCAGAAAAATATTTCAGTTACATTCAGGCATAATCGCAGTAAATCATTGGATGAATCACCTACGGGTCTTACCATCCAGCATGATAACAGCTATACGTCAACAGGTACTTATACGCACAGAGGCGGGATGAATATTCCCATTCCCTTTTATGGCGATCTCAATCTGAATAATACCATAAGTTTCACCCTAAATTTTGACCTGAATGAAAGCCGGGAAGAACGATCAGGTGATAAAATAAACCTGGAAGTGGGGTCTTTTTCTGAAAGTTGGAAAACGGGACTCAGGATGTCCTATCAATTTTCTACAAAAGTTAGCGGCGGAATTCGTTACGAATATCGTGAAAGTGATACAAGAACCACGGGTAAAAAAATCGACAGGGATTTTGGATTTGACGTAAACCTGGCTATTTCGGGATAAGATGATACGATTATTAACTACACTATTATTCCTGGCTTTTGCCTGCGGTCCAAGCGGTCCTGGTTTTGATGAGGATCATGCCTTTGAATACCTGGTTGCCCAATGTGATTTCGGCCCAAGGAATCCGGGCTCAGATGGATACTATGCATGTCTAGACTTTATAATCACTGAACTGGATCAATCTGCAGATGATATCATATTACAGGAATTTAGGTACCAGGAACAAAGATACAGAAAACGTTATGACCTGCAAAATATCATTGCCCGGTTTAATCCTGATGCATCATTTCAAACCATTATTTCTGCACATTGGGATACCCGACCATGGGCAGACCAGGAAGAGAATAGACAGGACCGGAACCAGCCTATTATCGGGGCAAACGATGGCGCTTCGGGAGTAGCAGTCCTTTTAGAATTGGCAAAGATCATGGGAGAAACCCCACCACCTATTGGGGTAAACTTGGTCTTTTTTGATGGAGAAGATATGGGTGTACCCGGAGAAAATGAAACCTATTGCCAGGGATCCAGATATTTTGCAAAAAACCTGCCCATACCCCGCCCTGATGAAGCCATTAATCTGGATATGGTCGGGGATAAACAACTGCACCTACCTGTAGAAAAATATTCTCTGGAATATAATCCAGAACTTGTTCGCTATTTATGGGGTCGGGCGGACGATATGGGTCTAGACGCTTTTGATATAACACCCCAATATGCTATTTATGATGACCATGTTCCTCTGCATGAAATAGCCGGGATTCCTGCTATAAACCTGATTGATTTTAAATATCCCAACCCCTATGCAAACTTCTGGCACACCATGAATGATGTCCCGGAAAACTGCAGTGCAGAAAGCCTGGAACAGGTAGGGAAACTTATGGTGGATTATATCTATAACAGGGAAAACCAGAACTGGAGTGAATAGTGATAACCTTAAATCATAAATTACACTCTATGCGTTTCCACATACTTTTGACCTTTGGCATAGTAGTTTGGTCTTGTTCCGGATCTGAGGATGATCCAGCTTCCATTCCGATTCTTTTTCAGCAATTCACCTTTCATCAGGATGTGAATAAACTATACTACGGTGTAGGAGTTGAGTCTAAATACGATGGACAGATGCTGGACAGTGTGATGATTCATTGGTACGGGACAAACCGGGGCAATACAGCAGATGTCTTAACATTATTTGATGATGGAAGCCACGGTGACATTATAATGAATGATGATCTTTACGGTCGTAAGATCCCGAATGATTCCACAACTATTGTAAATATCCTTGGCGATGATTCAGGCTATGTTTTCATGGATTATGTTGCCATGTATGGAACTGAAATAGTTACGGTATCAGATTCATTTAAGATAGGGAACATCATTCCCAGGATTGAGTCTATTTTTGCCCCGGATACAATCATACGTCCAGCTGATGCTACCGTAAGCCTACATTTAATCAAGGCAGAAGTTTATGATGCAGATGGGCCTGAAACCATTAAATGGGTCGGGTTTACATCCTTCCATGTTGAAGGCGATTCCATGATGAACGATGGAAACTATATTTATCTTCATGATGACGGCAGCGATGTGGTTTTGTATGAACCCAATATCACCAGCGGCGATTCCATCCAGGGTGATGGAGTCTATAGTTTCAGGATACCGGTTTATGGGACAGGGTTCACAGATCCGGATTTTCAGACCAAGGCAGGCACTTTCAACTGGCGATTTTTAGCGCAGGATTTATCCGACGATTACAATGAAGCGGTGGAGCATGAGATCATTATCCAGTAAACTATTGGTTCTGTTGCTGGCAGGGATTCCCCTATCCGCTCAATTGGAAACCCCAACCCGGTTTTCCATGAAATCTGCGCTCCAGGATACATTCTTATCGGAAGGCCTATTAAGCAATATTGTGGCAGAGATCCGGCTCATGGGAGACTCACTGACCTGGTTTGGAACAGGCCAGGGCCTGGCCCTTCATGATGGACATCGTGTTTATGCTTACCAAACGTCAGTTGATTCTCTGGATGATGGCCAGTACACCAACCTGGTTCCCCAGGGTGGGATCCCTGCCATTGCTGTTATGGGTGATACAATGGCTGTGGCATACTCGGGAGATAACGGGACCATCCAGGTAGGATATGGGCTGACCCTGACCTATGCGGCGCAGGACACAGCAGGGATCTTATGGACTTATCTGAAACAACCGGTGGATCTGGATACAGATACCTTGAAGCCCTTTGGTGAAGGGTATTATAGAAACCTTCCAGTAACGGTTCCAGAAGCCAACGTGACCTATGATGCCTGTTTAGCTGGTGATTTTTTGTGGACAGCAAGCTGGGCAGGTGGACTCCGGCGGTATCATTTGACCAAACAAGCCTGGGAAAATGTACCCATGCCCATGGATACTCAGGATTCACTTTCCCTATGTGAAGGGTTTGATGAAATAAACTCTGAAGGTAAGGTTATTCTTCCAGGTTATTACCTTAACCCAAGAGATCCCGGTGATGGCGGAAACCATAACCATAAAGCCTTTTCCGTAATTGCCTATGGGGATACGGTCTGGGCGGGAACCGCAAACGGCATTAATAAAGGGATCCTGATCAAAGAACTCATTGAAGTTGACCCAGGGGTGTTCGAGATCTATAATTGTCTTGAATGGGAGCATTTTTCTTATCCTGATGATGGATTATCAGGCAATTTTGTTGTGGGGCTGGCAAAACAGATCTGGAACGGACAGGTTACAATCTGGGCGGCAACCATGAATGCAGATACGCCTGGTGAAATGCGGGGGTTGAGCTATACCCGGGATGGGGGGATAAGTTGGCATACAACTCTTCTGGGTGAACGGGTGTACAATGTATTTGCAGATGGTTCACTTGTTTTGGCAGCAACTGAAGCAGGGCTCTGGAAGAGTTTTGATGGTCAAAACTGGGCACTCTTTGATCCGGCTATCGATACAACATTCATGGTTCAGAACCAAATATTGACCAATATTGTATATACAGCAGCACTGGATCAGCGTGACAGCACTTCAAATTTATGGATTGGTACATCCAATGGTGCCGCATTGTCTTCAGATCTCCACGGCTCCAGCTGGACCATATTCCAGGCCGAATATGACACAACAGAATTTTATGCCTATCCAAATCCTTTTTCACCTCTGAACCATAACCAGTTAGGAGATGAAGGGTATGTCCAATTCCACACTGGAAATATTGTTAATACAGAGATCAAGCTAGATATTTTCAACTTCGCCATGGAAAAGGTATACAACCACACCTTTAACCTAACCAGTTACAATGGTGCCCTTAAGTGGAATGGCCGTGATCTGAACGGAAATTTAGTAGATAATGGAGTGTATTTTGTGCGGTTGAATTATGCTCAATCGCGGAATAAGAGTCCCCAGGATTTCTGGGATAAGCTGATCGTGGTAAAATAATGAAGAAGATTATAATAATACTGGTTCTTCTTTCTTATGCAGGAGCACAGGACTGGGGTGGTCAATCCGGTGGTTTCTTAAGAATGGGTATAACAGCAAGGTCTATTGCCATGGGCGGCGGGTTTACTGCGGAACTGGATCAGAGTTTTTCCACTTTTCATAACCCGGCCTGGGCAGCGTTTTTGATCCATCGTCAATTGGGGAGTTCCTACACGAACCTGACCATGGATCGGCGTCTGGCGGCCACCAGTTTTGCAACATCACTTCCGCCCACAGCTGGAGTCGGCGTAGCCTGGGTATTTGCGGGTGTGAATGATATTCAGGGTCGCTATAGCACGGGGATGAAATCATCTAAAATGCAAACCGGTGAGAATGCGCTGATGATTACCTTTGCCCAGCGAATCGTACCTTGGATCTCCATAGGTGCAAATTTCAAACTGTTAAGATATGACCTGCCAATCACTGAATCGGACCAGATATCCGGATCGGGCATTGGGTTTGATATTGGATTATTAATCAAAGCAGGTACATACAGCACCCTTGGAATCATGGTTCAGGACCTGAGTTCGAATTACCAGTGGAATACCAATGAAATCTACACCCAGGGAGGTCCCTACAAGGATGAATTCCCAACGATATATCGTATTGGTTCACGGTTCAACAATAAAGGATTGATCATTATAGGGGATGTGGGCGTGATCACGGATCATAATACGTATACAGGATTCTTGCCCAGGCTCGGAGTTGAGTATGGTTTTTTGGACCAGTATTATTTTCGAGGCGGTTATGGTAATGGCAGAATGGCGTTTGGAATCGGGTATGAATATGGTTTATTCAAACCCCGGGATTCTCACATAGATTACGCTTTCTCCATGGATTGGGTATCCCAGACCGCCCATACGATCTCCTATGCATTCAGTTTCTAAAATAATACTGACGTTTCTGGTTCCATTGTATGGAATGGGAACCCAGTTTTTGGTTTTACCGTCTTCGGCAGATGAACTGAGCATTGGCAGTCATTCTACCCTGCCGGGTTTGTTTCCCATAAATCCTGCCCTGTTCATTGCTTCTGAAAACCATCCGGACCTTTCCATAAATCGGGGAGTCTGGCTGGGAGATGTTGTTATAGCTCAGATTGGATACAACCAGGCTATGGAGAAAAAGATCATACATGTTGGATTAAAATATTCAGGCCTGTCTGATCTTGAATTCAGGGATGATATTCCACGGGATAATGCGTTGGCTGAATTCAGTTCTTTTGGACTGGTAATGGACGCAGGTGTGTCCATTACCCGTGAAACCCACAAATTTGGTTTATCCCTTTCCTATATTCACATGGGGCTTTACACTGAGCAGTCTAAAGGAATGGGATTAAACCTTGGCTACATGCGGACCTTTAAACGTGGACTTACAATGGGTCTTGCCCTCCAGAATCTGGGGAAAATGACAAAACTGATTACAGAATCACCGGCCCTGCCTAGGCGGTTCACAGCAGGAATATCAAAACAGCTGCAGTTTAATGAATATAAGAATACAGTGTATGGATCCCTGGAGTGGAATCCGGTTACATCTACATACAAATATTATTTTGGAAACCAGTTCAGATGGGATCGGCTCAGTATTCTGGCTGGATTTTCTGCATCTGATTCTGTAATCGAATCATCATTGGGTTTTGGCCTTCACTTGAATCGTTACCAGGTAACTTACGGAATAAAGGTGGGATCCCAGAACCTGGGATTGCCCCAGATCGTTTCCTTAAAATTAACTCTTCCATGAAAAAGTTCGATCTGCGCACGCCCATCATTTATGTCCTGACGGTCATAATACTGATCCTGTTGATCATTTTAAAGAAAATGGATGACCGTGAGAAAGAACAGCAATTAGAAAAAAAGATGGAACAGGTTGAAACAGAAAAGGAAGACAAAGCTCATAAAATTTCACCTGAAATTCCGCCACCTGTACTGAAAGGTAAAATTGGAATCATTATTGATGATTTTGGCTACCGCAACGATGAAGTATCTGATGGATTTTTAGAACTGGATGCTTATTTAACCTATGCGATTATTCCCGGTCACGAGTACAGTACATCTTTTGGAGAAAAAGCAATAAAAGCGGGTTATGAAGTGATTGTGCATATGCCCATGGAAAATACAGGTAAAACATACGGTGAAGAGGAGTTTGTACTAACGACAGAGATGGATAATGAAACAATTCAACGGAGGGTTAACACTGCCTTTAATCAGATACCAACTGCAATTGGTATGAATAACCACCAGGGATCCAGCGCATCTGCAGACCAGCGTGTAATGTCCAGTGTGGCACGGATCATGAAAGAACGAAACTTGTTTTTTGTTGATAGCAGAACCACCGTGGAAACGATTGCTGAAACTACCATGGAAGTATTTGGGGTGCCCACAGCCAGGAGAAATGTATTCCTGGATAATGATGATGATGAAGAAAAAATTACAGAACAGTTTATGAAACTGGTGAAAAAATCCGAAGAATTAGGAAGTGCAATTGGGATCGGTCATGTAAAACCAAAGACCCTAAAAGTATTAAAAAAACATATACCGGAACTGCAGAAAAAGGGATTCAAATTTGAGTTTGTCTCTAAAATGCTTCACTGATTTTAATGCCCATTCTTTGCAGAGTAACCCGTGGCGAACTGACTGAAAGTATTCATGTTGCTTTTGCGGTTGCTATAGATGAAACTGGACAGCCTTTTTATTCCACCGGCGATCCCCAGTATCTTACCTGTATCCGATCTTCCTTAAAACCATTCCAAGCTGCAGCATCTGTAAAAGCAGGCGCTGTGGATGCAGCCGAGTTTAATGAGAAGGAACTAGCTCTCATGTGCGCATCCCACAAAGGTGAAGAGATGCATGTCAAAGTAGCCCAATCAATGCTTACCAAACTAGGGCTCACGGTGGATGATTATGAATGCGGCTCCCATTTTCCATCGGACACCCTTACCAGGCACAGGATGATCAGGGAAGATAAAGAAGCACAACCCTTGCACAACAACTGCAGCGGTAAACATGCTGGAATGCTGGCCCTTGCAAAACACCTGGGACAGGGCACAGCCAATTATATAAAAAAGGACCATCCTGCCCAGCGTAACATACTTAAATATGTTCAAGATGTATCGGGTTTGGAAACGATCCCCACGGAAATAGATGGCTGTTCTGCTCCCACACCGTTCATGACTTTGGAGACAATTGCCGGATTGTTTCAAACCTTAGCTGCAGGGAGCGAACCAGAGTTGAAACGAGTATTTAAGGCCATGTCATCGTGTCCTGACCTTGTAGGGGGCAGCAATCATTTTGATTCATATTTCATTAAATCTTTAACTGGTCGCGGGGTAACCAAGGTCGGGGGTGAATCTGTCCGAGGGATTGCCTTAAAAACTCAAGATAAAGGCCCGGTTGGGATTGCCATAAAAATTCTTGACGGAAACTTTCGCGCTCTGCCGGTGGCCACAATGAAATTATTGGAGCACCTGGAACTTTTGACAGAAGAAGAATTGGAAAACCTGGATAAATTCAGAACGAAAATATTAAAAAATTATAACCAAATAGAAATCGGCCGGATCGAGGCCCATGTAGAATTTTAAATGAGATTATTTTTATATTTAATTTTATGTTGCTCTGTTCATGCATCCACCGCTCGCATCATGACCTATAATCTGTTGAATTTTTCAGATGAAGATGATAGGGAAGATGATTATATAGCCGTCCTTGAATTTGCAGAACCTGATTTGATTATTGTGCAGGAAGTGGTGGGACAGACGGGGTTTTCAAAGTTCAAATCTGATGTCCTAGATATGATTGATCCGGATGCCTGGTCCAGTGCACCTTTTACCAGCCAGAGCGCCCAGCAGGATATAGCGCTGTATTACCATCATGATGATTTTACTTTCGTAAGTACAAGTACTATTAATACAGCACAATCATCCGGCACCCGGGACGTCATTGAATGGATTATGGTTCACACCCAGTCTGGGATAGAATTCAATGTATATGGTGTCCATTTAAAGGCAAGCTCCGGTAGTTCCAATGCTGCAGTACGATTGGAAGAAGCAACGGTGTTGCGCAATTATTTGAATCAATTACCTGAAAACAGCCAATTTATTGTTGGAGGTGATTTCAATATTTATTCAAATGATTCTTCTTCTGAGCCTGCATTTGATATGTTAACCGGCGATAGTGATGATAATGATGGTCAGTTATATGACCCTATTAATCGCATAGGGCCCTGGCATAACAACAGTTCTTATGCGGATGTTCATACCCAATCACCCAGGACATCCAGTTTTGGCGGAGGTGCAAATGGCGGCATGGATGACCGTTTTGACTGGCTCTTTGTATCAGATGGTATCCTGGATAATTCATCTGAAATGTGGTATATAGAAAATACCTATTGGGCAGTGGGGAATGATGGTAACCATTTCAATGATGCTATCAATGATGGGAATAATACATCTGTTAGTGATGAAATTGCCGATGCGCTCCATGATGCATCTGACCATTTGCCTGTTTATATGGATGTGTGGTTTGATGATCTTGTGTATACGGACCAGGGTGTTGTGATCACAGAGATCATGGTAAATCCCGCTGCCGTTTCCGATTCCTACGGGGAATGGTTTGAGATTAGCAACACTACGGATACAACAATCGATATCTATGGCTGGATGATCATGGATGGAGATGGTGATGAACACATGATCAGCAATGATGCCATGGCGGTCACAATTGCGCCGGGTGATTACTTTGTATTGGCTCGTAATGGTGATTCAACACTTAATGGAGGCTTGAGCGTGGATTATGATTATGACGATATCTCTCTCTCAAACAGTGAAGATGAGATCATTCTTTTGGATGGATCAAGTGCTATTGTAGATGAAGTTCATTACACCAGTTCCTGGGCTTTTTCCAGTGGTGTATCCATGGAGATTCATGATCTGGATATTGATAATAACATCAGTACCAACTGGTACGGGTCTTCATTGACCTATGGTGGTGGGGATCATGGTTCACCTGGTATACCATATGATGGATCAATGGGTTCTGATTACTCTGGGACCATTCCTGGACACTTCAGTCTATCTCCACCGTATCCCAATCCTTTTAACCCCAGAACAACACTTCAAATCCATAATAATATTGGTGGTGTTTTATCCTTAAAGGTTTTTGATGCTAGTGGACAATGGATTCAAACCATTACTGACTCTTGGATCTACCAAGGGCTTCACGAAGTCCAATGGGATGCTCAGCACCAGTCCAGCGGGATATATTTTATTAAACTGTCTAACGGTCACAGGTCCCAGATCCAGAAAGCAGTCCTGATCAAATAAATGCGGTTTTTATTTTTCATCTGCATACTAGCATCTCTTTTAATGGGACAGGGAAGAAGCATTAGCAGGATCCAGACAGCGTCGGATGAGTATGATAAATTTACATCTGTGGGTAATCTAGGACTGACCATAACTAATTTTGGAATCTTAGGAAACGGTTGGAATCGCATGGAAGATGGGAGCATCCATCCTTCGTGCCAGTATAAGCAGCAGACAGAAATAGCACGTGAGCAGATTGAACATTTTTCATACGCGGGTCTTTGGGTTGGTGGCATTGTCAATGGACAGCGGCGGGTCTCCACGTCCATCGTGGACGGCGTTTTCGAAGCAGGGAATGAGGGATTTGAACTTTTTGCCGAGACACCCATCACTATTCAATCATCCATTTCATCCACAACCCAGGATTCCATGGCCCAGTATTATTCCCCGGATGCTGTTTCCCACCAGGACATGATAGTGAATTTTAAGGATTATGGAGAAACTGAATCAGATAATATGGGTATTCCCAACCATAATCCATTGGGACTGGATATTAACTTAGAAGCCTATGCCTGGAATTATTCCTATGCGGATGCGTTTGCCATCCTGAACTATACCTTTAAAAATATGTCCGCAGATACGATTCATAATATCTATGCCGGGATCTGGACCGACCCATCCGTGGCAAATTTTAATTATACGGATTATTATACACCTGGGGGAGGATTTACCTGGTATGATAATTTAGATGGCTTTGATGAAACAGAAGATGCAGCCGGCTTTACGCGGGATATCGCCTACCAGTATGATGCTGATGGGGATGATGGTTGGGCAGAATCCTATTTAGGCGTGTCTATCCTGGGTAGCAATATCCCCATGGATTACCTTGAAACACGATATGCTCAATGGGTCTGGACAAATTCCAGCAACAGCGACTATCCCGCCTACAGCATGCCCATCAACGATGATGAACGATACACAAAAATGTCCTCATCTGTACCAAAAGGCACCGGTCCTGAGTATACATCAGAAGGGTATCCTGCGTCTGAAAACAGCTGGCTCTTCTTGGTTTCAGCAGGTCCAATTGGATCTGTACCAAACGCGGATACAACCGTTTGGACACTGACACCGGGAGATTCCTGCAGCATTGCTTTCACGGTCGT
>ENA-UPTF01001759-UPTF01001759.1-marine-metagenome-genome-assembly--contig:-NODE-1759-length-13301-cov-4.332577_pt1 | contig 13301 bp, 9 predicted proteins | sample MGYA00238166_ERZ767019 | MGnify/ENA primary metagenome ERZ767019 (study PRJEB28930, sample SAMN06266391) | marine metagenome | isolation source: Sea water from 250 m depth | place: Atlantic Ocean | study...
GGGAAATTAAAGCCAGTGACGGCACATATTTAGAACTTCCTGATGGGTCGAAAGCCGATGGTGGGCTCGGACCTAGTGTAGGTATTAAAGTCGGATATATGTTTTAAACATTTTAAAGGATAATTACATCAAGCCCCGCCCAGTAGCGGGGTTTTTTTGTTTATGAGTGTTTTCTTAATTTTTAGTGATGTATATAAGAATTGCGGTCATCACTGTACTCATTTGGTTAATTTGGTACATAGTGACTTTTATAAGGTTAAATCAGCAAGAAATATCAATCATATTTAAACGCGCCAAATATTTTTATTCAAATCCAGTTATTAAACAAACTATAATTGTATCAACATTAAAGATGTTGTTCAAAATTATCCGAAAATCATTTTTCAAGTTTTGATTAACAATATCACAATATTACACCAAGCCCCGCCCTCAGTAGCGGGGTTTTTTGTTTGTAAAGAAGATGATGGGTTTAGGGGGTCAAATAATAAAGCCCGCACACACTGTAGTGTAGTGTTTCTAAATTTGGTTTATAATGTCTGATCCTACACCGCAGTATTCATTCTATCTTGGTTAAATAATGTCAGAAAAACAAAAAATAAGTTTACAAGTTGCTGAACTATTTGCTGGAGTTGGTGGTTTCAGGCTGGGTTTAGAATCAGCAGGGCATAAAACTGTTTGGGCTAATCAATGGGAACCAAAAATAAAAGTACAGCATGCTTATGAATGCTATAGGTCTTATTTCGGTGATATCAGAGATTTGAATACTGATATATATAAAGTTGATAAAAAATCAATTCCTGACCACAATCTTCTTGTTGGTGGATTCCCCTGTCAAGATTATTCTGTTGCAACAACAAGGGCTAAGGGTATGAAGGGAGTCAAAGGTGTTCTATGGTGGTCTATTAGAGACACCATACTTGAAAAGAGACCAGATTATATCTTGCTAGAAAATGTTGATAGGTTACTAAAATCCCCTGTCAAACAGAGGGGCAGGGATTTTGGAATAATTTTGTCATGTTTATTTGCACTAGATTATTCAGTAGAGTGGAGAGTGATTAATGCTGCTGAATACGGATTTCCACAAAAAAGACGTAGAGTATTTATCTTCGGGTGCAAAAAAGGTACGGATTGGTACAATAGTTTTTCCAACAATATATCAGATTATAGTTTCTTGGCTAAAAAAAGTTTTTTTTCGAAGGAATTCCCCGTTGAAAATGAACGGGAATTATCTCTATATGGAAACATCCCGAATCGCGAGATATCAACAGATATACAGTCTACCAGTGATAATTTTTCTTATTCTTTCTCTAATTCAGGGGTCATGCACAATGGAGAAATGTGGTCCAAAAAATTAATACCAGTTACTATTGAACCTGCAACATTACGGAGTGTACTTATAAAAGACGCTGATGAATCTTTTTATATTTCAAAAGAAAGTATTCCTAAATGGGAATACTTAAAAGATAGTAAAAGAGAGGAAAGAACACGCAAAGATGGTACAAAGTTCTTTTATATTGAAGGTGCAATCCCATATCCTGATAATCTTGATACACCATCAAGGACAATTATCACAAGCGAAGGTGGGTTGACACCAAGTAGGTTCAAACATCTGATTCAAGACCCATGGACAAAGAAATTAAGAGTACTAACTCCGGAAGAAGTTGAGAAATTAAATGGATTTCCATCGGGATGGACTGAAGGTATGCCAATAAACTGGCGATATTTTTGTATGGGGAATGCTTTAGTTGTCGGCATTATTGAAAAGATGGGTAGGATACTTGCAAGGATGGCTTAGACAATTTGTCCATTAGATAATAAAACCTTTCCACTTGAAGATATTGAATCATAAAACAGTATCATTACAAAGTACTTATTCTCTGCTAAGCAGCGGGGTTTTTTGTTTATGGGATGGGTAATCCCTGCCATTTAATCATTTGGAAATAAGCATAGGCAATTTGAAATATAATTCAAAATGCTTTTGGTAATATTCCAATCTAATATTTATGCTATATAAAATATTTCGTAGTTACCGGGATCTCCCTCGGGATATCCATCTGCTCATTCTAATGGAATTGACTCTTAGTCTTATCCATGTTGCTTTTATACTTATTTTAAATATATTTTTACGCAAGCAAGGTTTTAGTGACCCAGAAATTGCATCATTTAATTCGCTACGCTTCATCGGTGCTCTTGCGTTCGCATTACCGCTGGGTATTTATATACGGGGGAAGAAACTCAAACCATTATTTATTTTAGCTTCACTTATCGTTCCACTGACAAGTGGCCTAATAATTCAGTCTGTCCATCACCAGATAGTTCCACTGATCCAGTTAGCATTTTTATCCTGGGGTTTTGGAATGATGCTGATGCGAGTATGCTCACTGCCATTTATCATACGCAGTACCACTCCAGATAACAGCACAGAGGCCCTATCTCTGAGTGCCGCAACCTGGTCTCTGGCAACGATATTCTCCGGTGTTATTATCAGCGGTCTGGATTGGATTGGATATTTCAAAATAGGGGAATGGACATTTATCATGAATGAATACAGCACGCTCTGGTTCATTACAATTTTGGGTACAGGCTCCATATTTTTTGCCCTAATGATTAAAGAAAGTAACCAACAACACCCTGAAAGAAATGATGATTTATTTTTGATACATAAATCATATGATTGGTTACTGATTTTTAAAGCGATCTCACCTTTGATACTGATCTCTGTTGGCGCCGGTTTGACAATACCATTTGTAAACTTGTTTTTTAATTCTGTATTTGGATTGGGAGCCAGCGATTTTAGTCTTCTGGGAAGCATTACCGCATTACTGGTATTTATTTTTTCTTTATTGGTACCATCCCTGCGAAAGAAATATGGTTATTGGCTGACCATCGTTGTTGTGCAGTCACTGGCCATATGTTGTCTGGTGGTCATGGCGGTGATGGAACTTTATGTTGACTATTCTTTTGCATTAGTGATTGCCGTCATCGCCTTCATATTCCGTCAACCACTGATGCATATGGCCCATCCAGCTTCCAATGAATTAATGATGAACTATGTTGGTAAGAAAAACCAGGAACTGATTAGTGCATTGAGTTCCAGCCTTTGGAGTGCTTCATGGTTTATCAGTGCAAAGTTGTTTGAGTGGCTCAGGCTTCTAGATTATCGCTATTATGAGATCTTTCTGATAACGGCGATCTTGTATGTAATCGGTGTAATTCTGTTTGGTTCACTAATTCGTGAGTATGAGGCCAATAAGAAAATAAAATCAGGTGAAATACTTCCATTGACCGATGAATTAACTATGGATTAATTCTCATGCTGGTCTGCTAGGTTTTGGTTTCAATGATTTCAAAAATAAAAACTATCAGTATTATCATAATGACCCTATTCTATATTGGAGCGGGCATAAATCATTTTATTAATCCAGATTGGTTCGTGCGTATTGTACCTCCAATCCTACCGTTTAAGATTACAATAGTCTACATAAGTGGGATTTTTGAGGTAATCTTAGGTTGCTTGCTAATCTTTCCGAAAACAAGGTTCATTGCTGGTTGGGGGCTAATATTACTTCTATTGGCAGTGTACCCCGCAAATATCTATGTTGCTTTAACTAATGGTAAAGCAATGGATACATCACCAATGATAGCTTGGACCAGGCTTCCTTTTCAATTTGTTTTTATTGGACTTGCTTATTGGCATTCAAAGGGATAGAAAATCAATCCTATCTCAGTAGCGGGGTTTTTTGTTTGTGGGATGATGGGTAGATTTAGGTATGGTTAAGAAAATTATATAAATTTTTCTATCATTATTTAATAGCATATATGTTAAGATAGTAATTTATCCAGAATCACACACCCATTATTTTGAAATTTGATAGATGGAAATTTATCGATATTATTCATATAGCATATTTATTCCTGAGTGTGCAATTCATTCATTTATTAGTGAAATAAATATTTTTTTAATCATTAATTGATCAAAGAGAGGAACATATAGTGAAAAGAACAGTTATAGCTTTATTGGCAGTTTCGATCTGTTTTGGTGGTGACGATCTGCCGGCTCAGTTTGAAAAAATAAAAGAGACGCTTCAAAAGAAATATCAGGTATATTCTTTGGAGGATCTGTATAAACTGAAGAATCCCGCCCAACCATCCCATCGCACCGCTTCCAGAGATATGGAAGACATAGTAGGAGACTGGATGGTGGAAGAAGAACATATGGGATTATTCGTTACAGTCGGGACTGACCAAAGTATTCCAGATCCGTTCACGACGATGGGGCTTGCGGAAGCTGAGGGTAGCGTTACTGCCACTGCTAGTGATTATGAAACAGATCTGACCTATTTGATAATGGGGTTATTTGATGAAGATGATGATGGTGATAGTGATTATGATACCTACTCCTACTATCCGGCAATTTCTTCACCAGAAGAGTGCGAACAATATGCATATGATAATGGTTATGAATGGAATGGTATTTTCTGTGATGCAGATCATCATGGAATTGAACCCGGTTGTTATCAACCTGGTGGAAACGATGTATTAGAATGGCAGGATAATGATGAGAGTCTTTGTGATGGTCGTTCCAGATCAAGAGATGATCATTATGGAGGTACTATTGATTTTGATAATATAGCGGACATGGATTATGCCAGATATGGTGCTGCCTATGCAACAGATGGTGATATGGTCTATGCTTTTTGTGGTGCAGATTACGATAGTTCAACGATTTATCACACGCATGGTGAACGGTATAACCCTGATACTGATTCTTGGGAAATGTTTGGAGAAGATTTGCTTCCAAGGCGCTACACTAATGCTGAGTACTTAAATGGTAATATTTATGTTTTCAATGGATATAATGGCAGTGGAGCCACGGATACAGTAGAGATTATTAACACTACTACCGGTGAAGTATCATACAGCGCTACAAACCCATATCCTGTATGGTATGGCGGAAGTGCAGTATGGAATGATAAAATCTATATCTTTGGTGGTGGTAATGGATCTGAATATTCTAATCGACTTTATGAATTTGATCCATTAGATGAATCATGGACACGTTTAGCTGATATGCCTGATAGTACAAATACGAATGGTATAGTCGTTAATGGAGTATTGTATACATTTGGTGGCTATAACGGTTCTGGCTTAGATGATATCAATGCTTATCACATTTCAGATGATGTTTGGGAAACCGTAGGAGAAATGCCAACTGATATTTCTGCTAACTCTGTTGCAACTGATGGGGATTTAATTTTTGTTATAGGTGATTATGAGGATATTGAATTTTGTGGTGTTTATGATCCTTTGGAAGGCGAATTCTTTGAATTAGAAAGTAATATGGCAGGACGAAGACATTCCGCTTCAGTTTTCTTGGATGGTGAAATTTATGCGTATGGCGGTTCCCAACCTGAAGGTTTTAACGGTAATGACACTTATGTTATTTTATCAAGTGCAGAAAGGGGTAATCTTGAAATCGATGGGGATGAGTGGTCTCCAGAAGGCATTATAACAAATTTGGATCTAATGGAATTTTTTATGTTAATGTTTGGGATTGACCCCGACAGTATAGGTGTAGAAAATCCTGTAGTTGTTGGATCGAATGCAACAGCAACTGAAAGTGGTGATATCGTTTTAGATGAAGTTCGTGCTATGGTATTTAGTGATGGCGAAATGTCAGAGTTGGAAGCGGATCCAGAAGAAGCTATTGCTGCGACGATCATAGATATATCTACAGGGGCGGTCACGTTTAACAGCTTAAGCCTATATGATGCAACCGGAACTGCAGCTCTTACATTATCCGGTACAATCGGCCCGGGTATTTTGGATTTTGTCGCAGGTCAAGAGACTGAATTTCCATTTTTAGAAGACTTAGAAGACTTATTTGAGGAAGACGATGAAGATATTTTCTTGTATTTTTATGAGGATTCAACGGGCACGGAGATCCAGGCCAAATATTTTGAAGGCGATGAATATTATGATGAGGGTATCTATGTGGACACATCTTACTTTACCTGGTATGCTACCTCAGATTCCCTATTCTTATATGAGGAATACGATGATTATTATGGGGAAGAGGGTGACACGACTGAATTGGAATATGCAATTAACGGTGATACGTTATTTATGGGGGCTTCCTTTGATGTATGTGAAGGTGAGCCCTTGGAAGAATGTTTGGAATTTGCCAATGAAGAAATAGCTGGACTGGAGGATTTAGAAGATGTTGAATCATTACGCTTAAGTGGTGAGATGGTCCTTATGCCAGGATCCTATTCATCCGTGGATCCGGAAGATGGAACACTACCGGAGGAATTCAATCTTTATGCCAATTATCCCAATCCGTTCAACCCGGTGACCACCATCCGTTTTGATGTTGGATCAAATTCCGGGAATAACACAATACTGCGGATTTACGATATCACCGGCCGGAACATAACAACGCTCATCAACAGGCAGCTTCAAACCGGGACCTATGAAGTACGATGGGATGCCCGCGGATTCCCCAGCGGACTTTATTTCTCTGAACTCATTTCTGGTACGAAGCGACAAACCCAGAAAATGATATTACTAAAGTAGATTTATCCTATCTACAACAAAAAGCCCCACATTCGTGGGGCTTTTTGTTTGTGGAAATCCGGTAGATTATCTCCAGATGCTCCAAAACGATCAGATAGAGAGCATATTATTTTAAAATTGAGAGAATACTCAAAAGAAATAATCCACGCTCATATAATTATGTAATATTTATTTTCAAACATAGATTTATATATAATGAAAAAATTATTATCAATGATTATTTACATTTTAATCACCTTATCTATTTCTGTAGCGGTATTTATTAACTTAAGTCCACAATTCGGCACCAATCCTACCCAAGACCAAAAACGGATTTACACAAATTATTCGAACTATAAAAATGGAAAATTTCAAAACGCAGAAGAGTTTGTAATGATGACCGGAGATATGCCTTTGTCTAAGTTCTTTAAAAGTGATTCAAATCGTATTCCTAATAAAGATCTGATTCATGAAACCATTGATTTAGAATCATTTTTAGATGCAGAAGACCATAAAATAAAAATTTCTTGGCTAGGACATTCGGCTTTTATATTGAATATTAATGGAAACATTATATTATTAGATCCAATGCTAGGGCAATATGCAGCGCCAGTCCCATTACCATCATTAAAAAGATATAGTTCTAAAATCGCATTTTCTATTGATGATATTGATATTATTGATGCTGTTATTTTCTCTCATGATCATTATGATCATTTAGATTATTCAACTGTTAAGCAAATTAAAAATAAAGTAAAATATTTTTTTGTGCCCTATGGAATAGCTAATCATCTCAATGGGTGGGGAGTAAGACAAGAATCAATTATAGAACTAAACTGGGATGAAAGTGCAAACTTTAATGGCATCGAAATTGTTTGTTTGCCTGCACGACATTTTTCGGGCAGGGGTCCCTTAAATAGGAATAGTACTCTTTGGTGTTCATGGGCTATTAAAAGTGAGTATGGGAAAATATATTTTAGTGGAGATAGCGGATATGGAAAACACTTTAAAGCAATTGGAAAAATGCATGGGCCGTTTGATCTATCATTTCTTGATTGTGGTCAATATAATGTAGCGTGGAAGTATTCTCACATGATACCGGAAGAAGCAGTTAGAGCTTCAAAGGATTTGGTAAGTGATTTTTTCATGCCTATTCATTGGGGTGCATTTACACTTTCCACGCATCCTTGGGAAGAACCAATAAATCGTGCTTTAAATCATGCAAAAAAGACTGATCAAAACATTGTTGCACCCAAGTTAGGCCAAATTATCTTTTTAGATGATCTTGATAATAACAATATTGATTGGTGGAATAACAATTAATAAGCTGTTTAAAAGTGTAATAAATCAATACGAATTCGCTTTTCAGGTAATTTAAAATAGAAGAAACTGCGTGAGCATCATAATCCGATGGGTGGTTTTTTGTTTATGGGATGCTGAGTAGATTTCAGTAGGAACCAAGGAATAAAATGTCAGAAATCATAATAAACCAGTCCGTTGCAATTCTATGTGATGGTAATAATATTGAGCGAAGTATCCATGAAATGTCCAAATCGACAAAAGCTATGATTAACTTTGATCAACTTATACCTAAACTCTTGAATGGAAGAGGATTGAATAGATTAATTTATTTTCGTGAGGGAAAATCCATATCTGAAAAATTTGCGGAACGATTGCATGAAAATTATTACGGATCTGTAGTCCCCTGTCATAAATCAGCCGATATTCCTCTTTCTATTAAAGCAACTCAATTGGCTTCTAAAGTTGATACCATCATTATTATGTCAGGTGATTCAGATTTTGTTGAGACAGTTATCCATCTAAAAGCAGAAGGTGTTAGGGTTGAGATTGCTGCTGTAAAACAAAACACTGCAAGAATATTGATCGATGAGTCTGATCATTATCATGAAATTATCAGTGATGATTTGTTTATCTATAAAGGATCTAAAAGATCATCATATACGAAAAAGAAATAATAAAGCTGATTTCATCTTATGTTGGGACCAAGTAACTGTACATAGCCCCGCCCAGTAGCGGGGTTTTTTGTTTGTATAAATTGACCTATTATAAAATTTTACTTACAGGAATCCATTCGGACTGAATTTCAGTCTTTTTACCTGTTTTTGTCCATGTAATAAAGATCTGGTCATCTGTTTTTGCCAATTTTGGATAACCACTTCCTCGCCCAGAATTGATCGGGAAGGAAGTTTGAAATGAAATAGATCCATTTTCAGCATTCAGTGATTTTAAAATGAGTTCACCGTTATCACTTTTCTCTTCAAGCCAACTTACCATCACACTCTTTTTTTCTAACCAGAGAACATCTACTCGACCAATTGCATAACCATTATCTATCTTAATTGGATCACCAAATGATATACCTCCATCTTGTGAAAAAGCCATATTTACTTTTGGTTCATTATTTGGAGCAGTGTACCAAACAATCGCAATCTTATCTCCATTCACTGCCATTTTTGGTCCATTCACAGGACAGCCTGGAATTACCCACCTATCTTCATTGATCGAGTACTGCGACCTGGTGTCATTTACAAATGTCAATTTAATATTTCGTACATCATTGATACTTCTGTCCCGGTATGCGATTAATGGACCCTCGATGGTATTTACAGCTGATGTGGGGCAACACTCACATACCATATCGTCCAGCATGATCTCTGGTCCAAGGTTTCCATTTGGATCGATCGTAGATGCATAAAGCCGCATTCCCCCAGGACTTGAATTATGATCACTATTCATCATTGCTCGTGAGTCCAGCCAAATAATTCCTGTCTCACCAAGATACTTAAAAAATGATACAAAACCATGCTCACCTTTGATACCATCACGATGAGGAATGACAGGGTCTGACCAAGTTTTACCGCGATCAACGGACATGGCCACTTTTATATCATAATCATAAGTTCTCTCGCCGCTCATCTCCAGCCATGAGAGAGCGATAGTATCACTGCCGACATAGTAGATCTGGGGTAGGTCAGCCCAGTTTTTAAAAAAATGTTCACTTGATACGACTGTATCTTTTGGTGTCCATTTTTCTCCTGTGAATTCAGACATAACTATATGTTTGTCTCCCTCATACCAGATCATCATAAAGCCTCTATCCGTCTCACAAATATTTGGGTATGCACTGCCAATTGGGAAATGAGGTATTGGAGGTGTAGTTGTCTTTCCACATGAGATAAAAAATCCCGTATTAATTAATAAAAATAGATTTTTTAGAGACCTAATGATCATTTGGATCCAGAACCGATGGATCCAGGCGCAGGAGAGATATGGGGCCGCCGCTGTTTCCCTCTCGAAAACCAAATCCGCCAATAACAACGTCTCCATCCTCTAACTCAATGACCGACTGGTTCACATGGTCCAATCTGACACTAAAGATAATATTACCAGATTCATCTGTCTTGGTGAGATAGCAGACATCATCGATAAGATAGTATCCCCCATCTGAGGAGGGTGTAATATCGTAGTAGCCATAGTTACTACTCTCTTCGATATAGCAATTTTCCCATGTTATATTACCAGAGCTATTTCGCTCCACTAAAAAATTGGTTCTCCAGCTATTACAGAATCCTGCCGCAACATAACCACCACTCGAAGCTTCACAGACAGCATAGAGTAGAGCATCCCCTACCGACTGGTTCTTCTTTTTCCATATCTGTTCACCATCGGAGTTTGTCTTTACCATAAAATGTTTATAGGCACCGTGTTGCTCACCCGAATAGCCAACCAGGATAAGATTGCCATCTGAAGTTTCCATTAAAGAGTTACCCTCATTTGCCGTAGAGCTACTAAAGGTTTTTCCCCACATAAACTCTCCACTGCGACTGTATTTTCGAAGCATTGCTTTTGAGTTCCAACCATCATCGTTCCAAGTACCAGTGATCACAAAATTGCCATCTTGTGTCTCGATCGCATCTCTTGCCCAATCATTGTTCTCAGCAGTCCCGATCCATTGTTCCCATTCAATGGTTCCTGCATCATCTGTCTTCAAAAGATAGATATCCGGGTAGCAGCCAGGTAGTGTATCACACTCGTAGTATCCTGTTGCAATTAAGCCACCATCGGATACCTGACGAACACTGTATAAGGCAGTGGAGTTATCATATAACTGGTGCCATTCTTCTTCACCATTTGAATTTGTTTTTATAAGCAAGCCTGTATAATCTGTTGCGCCTGCTATAATAAAACCACCATCGGATGCCTGACGCACACACCAGCTCTCATCCATTCCAGAGTTGCTGGAGAACTCATAGGTCCTTATCCATTTAATGGGAATTCCATTGAGGAGATACTCACAGCTTCCATCATCAAAGGTTGCAAGACTATCATAATTGTTCGCTGTGCTGTCCGGACACCCACAGACCGCATCACCACCTGGTATCCCGGCGCAATCCTCAGGATCGGATTCTTTATTGGGACAGGACAGAAGAAAAAATGAAAGAGCAAAGGTAAAAATTTTATGTTTTCTCACAGGTGAAATTTCCCGAAGGTTGTATTTAGTTTGCAATATATACATCTATACCATACCAATGATAAGAATTGTCTATTTTCAACAGGATCATACTTATATAGAATAATAGTGGGAGATTATAAACTATTTGATCGTGATCAAACATGGATCCCTTCTCTGTAGTTAAGGGGTACATGTCGATAGAAAAAGGCTGAGAAACATTCTACAATAATTTTTAGATTTGGTCATTAAGACTGAATAAAGATCGATAATTGAAAGATGTTTGATACTCATTCATGGATAACAGATTTTAATATTTTCAACTAATTATGAAGAATATTGGTAAAGACCTATGTCCATCAGTATTGAAAAAGTAAGCTATAGAAATATGAAGGATGTTCGCATCCTTGAGACTGTACTTTCCAATTGGTTCAAAAATCCGAAAGAATTAAATCTTATTGAACCACGAATGAACTATCCTTTCAAGTTTAAAAAATGGGTTGCACTGACTTATAAGAATTCGGATATAGAGAGTTTTGTTTTGAAAGAAAATAAATGGATAGTTGGAATAGGTAATATCATTTTCAATGAAGATAATAAACGGGCACATGCACTACATATATTTATTGATGAAAAATATCGTAAAAAAGGATTGGCTACGAAAATGCTCCAGCACTTAGAATCTTTGGCCCGAGATAAAAGAATGAGTATACTAACTTTGCGTGTAATGCCAAAAAATGAGCCAGCAATAAATTTATATGAAAAAATGGGTTTTGAAAAATATATGAATACAGGAGAACACTTGCCAAACTCTAATAATGCTAATAATAGCGCAACGATCTTTCAAAAACTTTTAGGGTGATGAAAATTTATTGATGATCAATTACTCTTTGCTTTTTCAATCTCATAAAATTGATATTTAAAAACAAAATTTGAAAAAAGTATTTCACTATATTCTTCTAACCGATCTTTATGGATAGCTAAATCAATTATTCAAAAGAATTAAATAATTTCTGGTTCTACATCAAGTCCACCTTCGTGGTGTTTTCTGTTTGTGGGATGATGAGTTAGATTTGGGTTCAACCTGGAGGTACAATTGAACAGATTATTTTATCCACTATTACTGCTCTCATATAGTTTATTCGCTCAGGTAGACTATGAAACCCAAATACAGACAATATTTAATAGCAACTGCACGAGTTGTCACATAGATGGTGGCGCTTACTATGGAGGATTAGATCTATCATCATACGATACTTTAATGGCTGGAAGCAATAATGGTCCTGTCATAGTACCCGGAGACCACGCTAACAGTCTGCTTTGGCAAAAAGTAAATAGCGGTGAAATGCCGCCCGGAAATAATCCTGACCTGAGTTCAGATGAAATAGATCTGATAGCACAATGGATCGATGAAGGAGCATTAGAAATAGTTGGATGTGCTGACGGTGAAGTTGAACTTTGGGATGAGTGTTATTCAATTGAGAATACCGATAGTTTAGATTTAAACAATAGTGGACTTACTGGAGAGATACCTCCAGAGATATTTGATCTGACCAATCTGATTTATTTGAATTTAGGTGAGAATCAACTCACAGGTTCGATTCCCCCAGAGATAGGTGGTCTGACCAATCTGACCTATTTGAATTTAGGTGAGGATCTATATCCTTTGAATATTGAAAGGAATCAACTCACAGGTTCGATTCCCCCAGAGATAGGTGGTCTGACCAATTTGACCTATTTGACTCTACATAGAAATGAACTCACAGGTTCGATTCCCTCAGAGATAGGTAATTTGATACATCTAACTCGTTTGGGTTTAGGCTGGAATCAACTCACAGGTTCAGTTCCCCCAGAGATAGGTGACCTGATCAATCCGGAACGTTTGCATTTAGGTGACAATCAACTCACAGGTTCGATTCCCCCGGAGATAGGTGGTCTGACCAGTCTGAATCTTTTGCATATGGGTAACAATCAGCTCACAGGTTCGATTCCCTCGGAGATAGGTGGTCTGACCAATCTGACTTTTTTGCATTTAGGTAACAATCAGCTCACAGGTCCGATTCCCCCAGAGATAGGTAATATGACCAGCCTGTATGGGATGAATTTAGGTGACAATCAACTCACGGGAGAGATACCTGAGAGTATATGTGATCTCAATATTGGCTTTTCCAATTCTTTGTATTTTAATATTTCCAATAACCAGCTCTGTTCTCCATATCCATCGTGTGTTGAAGACCATGTAGGAGAACAAGACACCACTAACTGTGAGCAAGTA
>ENA-UPTF01001760-UPTF01001760.1-marine-metagenome-genome-assembly--contig:-NODE-1760-length-13300-cov-4.229297_pt1 | contig 13300 bp, 15 predicted proteins | sample MGYA00238166_ERZ767019 | MGnify/ENA primary metagenome ERZ767019 (study PRJEB28930, sample SAMN06266391) | marine metagenome | isolation source: Sea water from 250 m depth | place: Atlantic Ocean...
GTAAGTTTATTATACTTCTAATTATACGGCAAATTTTACGCATAATTACTTAATAATTAAGTACATGATCAAGGAAATTACACCAAAATATTTAGGTATATTTACTTCATAGAAAGGAATTTATATAATTGGAAGTAAATTTATGAATCTCCTATGAAATCAAAAACCGATACTTAAGGTAATTTTCAGGCGGTATACGCATTGTATAGTATAAAAAATGAAAACAGTATGTTGTATTTACTTCAAATGAGGAATACATGGCGAAGTTAGTACGGATTCCTGATGAATTATATGACTATATCCAGAACATGTCTCATGATGGTGAATCCATGGGAGTCACCATTAAGCGGCTAATGGACGTCGAGCAATCTAAAGGCAGGATAGAACGTCAATATAGTCACCGGGAAGAGTTGATACCTAGGGTGGTTTACAACTTTTCGATCCTCGAAGGTTTAGTTAACGCGAATGGTAAATGGACCGCTCTTCGTGGAGAACCCGAAGCGAAGACGAGTAGTGCCTTAATGGAAGAATTCCGGGCAAATCGGTACATAACATTGCGTGAGAGATATCCTGCCGACGAAACGATTGTAAGTGGTAGGGCCAGGTGGCAAGTCAGGTTTGCCACGTCTTTGAGGCAACTAAAAAAAGAGAAATATATTAAACAAGATGAAAACCCAGGCATATATGAGGAAGGAAGAGTATCTCGAAGAGATGCGTATTCGATTACGGATTTCGGAAAATCTCTCGTAGATGATTATAAATTATTCATAGGTTATAAACGTTGTTATTTGGCTCGAAGGAATGACAAAGCCCGTATTCCCGAACCAATACCTGAAGAAGAACTGCCGAGGGAGCTTAGAAGTAGGTCATCAGGCCAGAGGGCGAGTTAAGAGTCTAGTACTTAGATATTTGCTAAGGCGAGCAGTTTATTCATTCGGTTGTTTCTTTATCGCTTAACAGACATAGTGATTTCTAATAGCGTGACCAAGCAGAGTGATGCCGATCAATAGAGATTTCCTCCTATTAAAAGACGATAGATGGGTAGTGCGGTTTTATGGGAAATACTACCCAATATTTTTACCTGGACCACCTTATGAAAGCAGGCCAGTAGCCGTGTCGCACCAAGAGCTGGAAGAGATTGAATTTTATGAGCCACGGGATAGCAAAAGTGATAAAGCGATTTTTATAAAAAGAAGTAATTCGGAGGTATTGGTGTTTTTTGTACCGAGGAACAAGAAAACGAGGGAAAAATTGCATTCGAATGGTCGGTGGTTCTTTGTAGATACAAATGAATCTATACCCTCTCATCAGCTAAAGTAGGCTTGGCTTAGAATCGAATATAGGTATTTTCCGCAAGAGGTTAACGCGGTGATACCTGCCCTTACATACATATGGTAATTCTATTTAGAGAATAGGTTATAGAAAATGTTAGTAAAATTAATCCTGCTACTGATTATTTTCGCAATTGTGTTAACTGTTTGTAGTTTCTTGAAAAACCGATTCACTCGTAGGAATTGAAAATGAATCCTGGGTAGCTATTTCGGAATGTAGACTAGGGGTGGTGGTGCAGGCTATGGAATCTGAACCTACGCGACACTAAATGAAGAACTGGTTATACGTTTGAGTCTCAGGTGACACTCTCTGAGCGACCAGATTTTTGATCGTAATTTCATGTATGGAAACCACCGCCTCCGTATTGCAATAATATTCACCCAACAATATCATTGTTACGGATCTTACATACCATTATAAATGCCTATGCAAGCTGATTAATTGGATTTGCCATAATGCTTAAAACTATTCTATTGCTATTAACGCTCTCTTGTTTCCCACTACTTATTGCCTGTACAAATTCCGAGGATGAGGTTTTCGAAGTAGTAACTAAAATGGCGAGTATTGTCGGTCCCGGAGGGACTCAAGATGACCATGACTATTATCTCGAACACATCACCGATAATTTCAATTCTACCTGGGGTTACCCAACAGTTGCTGATTGTGCTGCTGATATAGAAGAGTGTATTGGCGACAGCCCTTTGGATCCCCCAAAGAAACAAACCCTAAAGGTAGACGGTAATACAGCCACAATTACAGTGGCCGCCACAGAGCAGTCTCCTACAGGCGACTCCTTTAAGCTCGTTTTTGACCTCACTCTTGTAAAACAGGATGGAGTTTGGAAAGGGGATACTATAACTGCCGGAGACGATAAGATACCGAGTGGAGTTGACTTAGTTCCATTAGAATTAAACGAGATGTTGTTCTCGTATGATCCTACTGATGTACGGATAAAAAGTGGTAAATTTGCCTTCCATATAGAAAACAAGGGAGATCAGGTACATGAAGCAGTTCTACTACATATAAAGAAAGATGCGCCCCTTGTGGAATTAATGGAAACGAGGGATCCTGAAGGCATTGGTTTTCTAGGCGTGAAGGTCCCTGTTCTTCCTGGTGCAGATGCCAAAATGGCGATACCCGAGCTGGAATCTGGACGATATGCTCTAATATGTTTCTTACCGGATCAGTCCGCCCCAGGTGGAGAAGGTCCTCCTCATTTTGCTCTTGGAATGGTCTCAGAATTTGAAGTGGAATAGATAACAGTATCCGGGGTTTTCTGATGACCTGCAGTAATGGGTAGAGGTTCTATTAGCGAATGGCGAAGGTCTGCATGGTTAACTGAATTGGTAGAATGAGGCTGTGAAACTTTTTTATATCACAAATAACTTAAATGCAGAGGGCATCCTTAGAGAAGGTTTCCGAACTACGACAGGGTACTATTTCACAGACCGAGACTGGACAGGTTTTGCCACAAAATTTGTTAATAATATTTGGTTGTCCAGCAAGCAAGATAAAGGTAAAGATTTTTTCGACGAGGACACTCTCTTTGCCATCGAGATACCGGAGGATGTTATCAATGAGTTTGAGGTGGTCGGAACTGGAAAGGTAACCCGTGAATTCCTAGTACCGGCAGCCCTCCTTAACCATTACGAATCGCTCGTGGTAACAGACGATTACTGAGCTATGACTCTCGAACATGCTTTGATAGTTGTCTTTATCGTTATGGGGCTTGCCGTGTTCCCATTGAAGATAGGCCTTTGGAGATATATTTCTGGAAAGCTTTCTAAAAGGGACGACCCCAGATAAAGATAGCTATCCAACCCTGATGTTATAGAGATAGCGTCGGATCCAATTCTGGATCTACATGGATTTGAAACCTAACGGGCAAATGCCGTGGCGGAAGGATCTATATAGCGTTACATGAGAGTTGTTAACACTTCTGTTAACAGTGAGCAACTAACTTGGTTAGAGGAAAGGGTGGGAATATCGCCTTCCCAGGCTGAGAAAGTGGAGCGGGCGATGGGATTTGAACCCACGACATCTTGCTTGGGAAGCAAGCACTCTACCCCTGAGTTACGCCCGCTTGTACACCGTGATTGTATCATTGTTGAGGCTAAATAGCCCCTTTTTTGATTGGTGAGGATTAGTCGTGGGCGTGAGTAATTGGGCTGCCTCTTTTTATCTGGGAAAACGGGATGCTCGTACAGCAGCACTTCTCGTTGCACTCGATTATGAATTCCCGTTTGTTGTGCTTACGGAACCTATAAACATTCTGGGCATCAAACAAAATAAAAAGCCCTGGCTACATGAGCGAGGGCTAAATGGTTGAAGCTAATAGATCCTGTTAGTTACGGATTTCCTTCTAATATCTGGTGCACTGTACCAGATTTGGGCGTTTCGCCGCCGAAGAGTGTGCCTGTTGACGATGAACCGACACGGCCAGAGCTGAGATTAGCTGTCTCGGTTGGAAAAGCGATATACCCAACTTCTTCGACTAATTCGGCACCTTTGTCACTTAGGAAAAATTCGACAAATTCACGGATATGTGGTTGTTGGCTAGCCAGTGCATTCACGTACATAAACAGCGGTCGGGCGAATGGAGAATAACTCCCGTCGGCGATCGTTTCCGGAGTTGGCGACACACAACCTTGACCGGCGTCTATCTCAATCAATCTTAACTTGTCTTTGTTTTCGATATAGTAGGCATACCCGAAGTAACCAAATGAGTTACGGTCGCCGGACACCCCTTGGACTATAACGTTGTCGTTTTCACTGGCCAGGAAATCACCTCGGGAACTTTGGGACTCTCCATTCACAACTTCAGTGAAGTAGTCGAATGTCCCAGAATCTGCTCCCGGTCCATAGAGTGACAACTCACTTGATGGCCATTCTGGTCGCACCTGGTCCCATTTCAATACTACGCCTTCTGCGTCTGGAGACCACATGATGTTGAGCTCATCGAGTGTCACACATCTGACGAAATCGTTGTCTAGATTGGCGACCACACTTAATCCATCGATGGCGGCAGGTACTTCGACGAACTCGATGCCATTCTCTGAGCAAAGGTCGACTTCAGAAGCCTTGATGGGCCTGGATGCATTAGCGATGTCTGTCTCTCCGCGACAGAACTTTTTAAAACCTCCACCGGTGCCTGAAACTCCGACCAGTACTCTGACGTCTCCGCCGGTGATAATCCCAAACTCTTCAGAGACTGCCTCTGATATAGGAAATACCGTACTTGAACCGTCTATCTGTATATTGCCCGATAGATTCTCTACGGTACGGGAGTTGTTCACGCTGGAATCTTGAGTTGCGCCTTGTCCTGATGGCTTCTCGGCATCGGATGGATCACTTGCGCAAGCTATTATGAGCAGCAAGGCAATCAACATCGCTGCAAGGTTGATTGGCATCTTTTTCAACGGGTTCATTAGCTGATTGTATATATTCATTGGTTCTCTTGTTAGTTGTATTTGCTTATTTATTTTAGGACGGGTGTTAAGTGAAACTAGAAGGAGGGCCTCGAACAGTATGAAAGCATATCTCGCAGGTGTAAATCGGAACTAGCAATGCCTTGCAGGGAAAGTAGAACTTCTTCAACCAAGAATGGTCATTCCAGATCTGCAATCGCTGTATGCTCAACGATTAGAGGCTTGAAATAACGGATCTGGAGAAACTAACTTAATGGAAGGATACCTAAGGTGTAGGGGTAAGGCTGTAACGCATATAACATTTAAAACGAAAATATAGATCTGTTTCGTATTTATTTTGGATATATTATCTTATATTAGTTAATGAATAGTAGGTTTTCGTTAATGAGATTTTAAATCACAACACCCTGATATTCAACCCTTTCAATATAAAAACCAAGCTAATCTATAGACCTGATGCAGCGTAAGTGTCTCTCCGGTTGGGATTAGGTCTAATGAGACTGATCTTGTCGTTTGTTTTTGGATGGACATGATCAATGGATGAAGGCTAATTGACGTGCTATATTTTGGAGGGAATGGAACTACTTCTTCTCTTGGCGGCTTTTCTTGGATGTCCGAAATAAAGCTGTACGTAGGCCCCTGTCCTAAATTTTATGGTTTTTAACTTACGTCTGAGAGTAAACAAATGGGTTGGTCAAGACACCACAAAAATGGGTTGATTCATAGTTCTCCGCAACGCGCGTGGCCCGGGTACACTTTGACAGCCACCCGTGGCGGGTTATACGCAAATCTATTGGATATGTGTGGCGAAGTTTGCCATCGGTGGTACAGCCCAGAAGGCCTTAACTATGCATTCCTACTGCCTAACGGGAACCTCCTAGCTAGGACAGGGTCAGCTCCTGAGGGAATGGGTATAGGTGGCTCTTCAAAGTCCATCGTTGAATTGGACTGGGAAAGTAACGTTGTTTGGGAGACCAGGTTCCCTCTACTCCATCACGATTTCCACCGTACCAATGAAGGCACGACTATGGCGTTGGCCTGGGAGTCTCTTCCCCGAGAACTAGCGGACTCTGTTTCCGGTGGCTATCAAGAGGACGATCCGGGTCCGGGTATGTGGGGTGACAAGGTGGTTGAGATTGCCCAAGACGGCTCTGTACTTACTACCTGGAATTCTTGGGAGTACCTTGATACGGCTGCCGATGTGATATGTCCATTGGAGAACCGCCGCGAGTGGACTCACGCCAATTCTATAAGCTTAACTCCTGAGGGCGAATTTCTGATTAGTTTCCGTCAGACCAGTACTATCGGCATAGTGGACCGGAAGACTGGTGAGTTTACTTGGAAATGGGGGCCAGGAATTGTCTCACATCAGCATCACCCCACGATGCTGGATAACGGAAATATACTATTGTTCGATAATGGGGCTCACCGGCGAGGAATGAATTTTTCCAAGGTGATAGAGGTAGATCCCAAGACCAATAAGATTGTCTGGGAATATCAAGGAGACCCTCCTCTATCGTTCTACAGCTACAACATCAGTAGCGCTGAAAGATTTCCAAACGGTAATACCTTGGTCTGCGAAGGTGCTCCAGGCAGGGTTTTCGAGATTACACAGGAGGGTGAGATCGTTTGGGAGTACATCAGCCCATTTTTCGTCGAGAATCCTCCAACTGCCGGAGGCAGCCGGTTCGGTAACGCGAACGCTGTATTCCGGGCTCATAGATACCCAGAAGACCACCTGGCTTTTGCGGGAAAGGATTTGGATCCTAGAAGACATGCGAACCTGAATCGTCTGTTTAACTGAAGGGTTTTATACTTCCTTTCGTCCCATTAGCCAGGACATCGACTGAACCTCATGAGACATCCATCGCTTGGCGTCTTCAAACCGGCCCTCTTGCAATTCCACACCCAGCCCATCTGCTAGTCGAGTCATGAAATTAAAATTGCATGTGATCAGGACCGTGGACAATATTTGTTGATCACCCAATCCTAGGCTACGCAGTTTCTCTATATCCGCTTTTTTATTACTAGATGGCTCTCTGGTTAGCTTGAAGGCAAAATCCAGCATGCCTCTGGTCTGTGGATCCAGGTCCGCTTTGGTATAGTCGTGCATAATGTGGTTGGCGAGCTCCGAGTCGTCGGAATGCTGGCGGAGGAACCCTCCGTGAGAGACGGTTCAATATCGGCAACTGTTGGCCGCAGCTACGACCGTAGATATTGCCTCTTCTTGGACTCTAGTTAAGACGGAAGCGCCGAAGGTGATACTGGCGTTCAGGTTACGCACTGCCTCCATGGCCTGCTTGTTTATGGACATGCACGATATCACGGGCGGTAGGTCAACTTTCTCTTCTTTGATCCACGACATGGTTTTGCTCCTGGATTGCTTCGATTACACGAGTCGAATGGCCATTGATGGTTTAGAAGTCTGAGTCAGGAATTCGCTTCTTGGATGCCGGCCCAGTAGTCCGTCCACTCTTCTCTCATTGCTTCTTCAGTCTTGCCAGGTGTGTATCCAGGGGATATGAAAGGAGCAGCTTTGGTAACTTTGATTAGGACATATCCTTTGGCAGGTAAACCGGAGCGCTGGATTCCACGACTTCCGGTCGTGTATGCATCGTTTATCTCTTCGAATAATGGTCCGCTAGTCAGCAGTTCAGCCGTCCCTTTGAATCTGTATCCTTTGCGGAGAAAACCGTCTAGCACGTTCAGTTCGCAGGCTGAATTGTGACGGAGGTTTTCGATCGTTCCTGGTGAACTGAGGTTGGCAAACACCAGGTGGTCATCGTCCCAAACAGTGGATGTGCCTTTGGGAGACAGGTTGGGGGTTCCATCTGCTGATATAGTAGCCATGAACCCCATGCGCTGCTGGCGAACCACTCGTTTCATATCGTCGGTTAAAATGCCCATATTTATTCCTCTTTATCCCTCTTGAACCGCGGTAGAGCAGTGAGCGTCTAGATATGGTCGCCTAATCTATCCACCCTGCTACTCTCTCCGCGATCACTATAGCTGTGGCGTTTGTGTTGGATCGGACAACGTTAGGACAGATGGATAGATCGACGACCCGCAGATTCTGCAATCCAAGAACGCAGCAGTATTGGTCTACCACGGCCATAGGATCGGATCGAGGGCCCATCTTGCACGTGCCTGAGGTGTGTTGTGTTGTTGCAGTGTTTTGCCGTAGCCAGTCGTCTAGAGCGTCATTGGTGCCTAGGTCTGAGTCGGCAGGCGATATTCTGCGCTCCACGATAGCTTTAAAAGCAGGGTGCTCCAGGAATTGAAGAGATAAATGGATTGCCTCGCGCATACGTTGACGGTCCCACTCAGTCTCGAAATACCTGAATTCCAATCGTGGCTGGTCACTTGGGTCAGCAGAATTGAGTGTCAACTCTCCTACGCTGTCGGATAGCTTAAGAATACAGGTGATGCGCATGCCTTCTGGCCGGTCAGGACTGCGGCCTTGTAACGGGTCTCCGGCCCTCAAACCTGTGAACGACGAAGGGAATAGCTGCATGTCGTTCCGGGTGTCAGACCCTTCCGCAGTGTACCTTAATCCGCTCTGGATACGAGGTTCGGTTGTGGCAAGTTTAATCCCATCTTTTGGCTCAAGTTCTATCGTGACCAGGGGATGGTCTCTTAAGTTCTGACCGACGCCAGGCAGGTCTTTTATCACTGGGATACCGTGTTCAGCTAGATGACTTGACGGCCCGACCCCTGATAGAAGAAGTAACTGAGGCGATGCTATACCCCCAGCACAGAGAATAATCTCTGCGCCTTCCACTATAAACGTCTCGTCACCGCTTTCTACCTCTACTCCTACCGCCTTGTCTCCGTCGAAGAGCACCCTATGGGCAAGGACATTGGCTTTTACGGTTAGGTTTAGCCTGTGTCGGTTGGGGTTCAGGTAGGCTATAGCGGCACTGGTGCGAATGCCGCCAGGGTTGTTCATAGGTACTGGGCCCGTTCCCGTAGAGTCTGGGTTGTTCATGTCTGGGTCTTCTGGGAACCCGGCTGCCAGTGTGGCCTGATGGAAAGCCTCGTTCACCGGCATGAACTCTTCCCTTGGCAGCCGCCATACTGGTATCGGGCCGTCGGTCCCGTGGAAGTCGTCGCGCACGTCTTGGTCAGTTTCTAATTTACGAAAGAATGGGAGTAGATTCAGAAAACTCCACTCGTCGTTGCCCTCTGCAGCCCAATTGTCGTAGTCTTCAGGAACTCCTCTCAAGAACACTTGACCGTTGATCGAGCCTGACCCACCGATGACCTTGCCTCTTGCGACCTGCATAGGTACTTGCTGTTCAGGCGTACCTTGGCCCTTATAGGCCCAATTGAAAGGGGAATCGATGTCGCTAGCATCTTGGCTGTAGCCCAGTTTCAACTCGTCTGGGATCGATTCCGTATCAGGATAGTCCGGGCCCGCTTCCAATAGTAGGACGGAACGGTTTGGATCTTCGCTCAGGCGTGTTGCTAGTGTGCAGCCGGCAGACCCTCCGCCGACAATTACGACGTCGTACTTCATGGTCTCCCCTAACTGAGCGCTACAGCAGACTGCCCAAGTAGTTTCATGGTGCGGTCCAGCGAGCGCATTTTGTCTTCTCCAGCTATGATGGGCGATGCTAATACTTCTGTTGCTCCGGCGGAAAACAGTTCTTGGATTCCTTGAGCAACGACCTCTTCGTCTCCAGAGATTACGATGCCATCAGCCATAGAATCACTCCACTCACCGCTGGTTGCTTCTGGGTAACCTGAGGCTACCATCATATTCTGATAGAAAGGCAATCTGGGGTGTCCGAACTGTTCTCTGAGCCCTGACCGGACCTCTTCAGGGTTTTCATGGACACATACTGCTGCGTGGGCAATAAGCGGCGGTGTTGGTCTACCAGCCTCTTTGGCGGTCTTTTCCATCGCCGGAATTGCAACATCTCTCAGGTAACTGGCAGGGCAGAGCCAGCTTATGGCCCCATCGGATATCTCTCCGAGGAGTTCAAAAGAACCTTTGCTCAATGCCGAACCCATCACTTCAATATCCAACGGTCCTGGAATTGTGGCGTGGGCCTGGTAATGCTTACCGTTAAAGTCAACCGAACCTTCTTGCAAAAGGTCTTTCAATATGTGTATATATTCGCGGAGATGACCCAATGGAGCCCTGAAATTTATCCCCATGCCTTCTATGGTTGGGCGGTGGCTTGGACCTACCCCTAATCGGAACCGTCCCGGTGCCAATTGAGCGACTACTTGTGCCTGAGCAGCCATAACCAACGGATGGCGCGGGTAAGTGGGCACGATGGACGTACCCATCTTGAGGTTGGATGTAGATGATGCCGAAGCGGCGAAGCAGGTCATACTGTCCAGGCTGGCCCCGCCTGCCGTCATCCATACTCCTTGTATCCCTAAGTCTTCGGCCTTTTGAATTCTGCGTTGGATTTCGGCTATGGTCGTACCTTGTACCTGCACTCCGAGTATTTTATTCGCCATTATTTACTCCGTATAAGTCCTAGTTATCATGCCCGTCCGAAGGAGATACATCGGAAACAGGCGTTCATTGTCTGCGAACATCAAAGGGACCATAGCCTGATAGGCTACGTCGGTTGCCATCCCCATTACTAGCCCAGCTCGAGCGTCACGAAAATACCTCTCGATAGGCGACCTACGTGCGAAGGCCGTACCTGTGAAACATGTCATGAGGTCTGACGTCGTCCTTACTGGTGCCTCAGAGCAGTTTACCTTGGTTTGCATTTAAGGTAGTTCGTCACCGCTTCTGCCTTCGTCGAACACTATTGCTGCAGATAGCATCAATGCTCGGGCTCCCTCGATCCGTGTGCCAATTTTCTGGCGGCAATATCTCTGGCGCGTTCTTGCCAGTCCAATTGGTGCTTGGTCTAAAGGGAATAGGACATGCCTGCTCCTGTGCAGCGTTCTGATTGTGCGTCCTAGACGCCTGGACTATAGGGCGGCACATCGGTGTCGTCAATATCAGAATTGTAATGTTTGCGACGTTCAATGAAATAATTCCTGGCCGGGTTTTTGCTGGAATACGATATGCTCAAACTACCAAGTTGAGCCAACAATCAATGGTCATAAAGACGTGTGAATTTTTAAGCAAATTGGCTTCAGCGTGTTTACCTTTAATTGAGACTCTATCAGCTCAAGGTTACAATTTGGTGAGAATGCAATTGATGGTAATTAAACAAGAGGCTTCATGAGCGCAACCCAACATTGGACTGAAATGATTAGGGCAGAACACGCTCAATCTGAGAGCATGCGTAAAGAGGACCCGCCTTTGGATTCATGGAGCAATTTTGCTCAACAATTTCGAGCTGATCCCAATCGACTTGACGATGATCTCGTCAATTACTTGCGCCAATCTATTGAACCGGGCTCGGTGGTTTTGGACGTGGGGGCGGGTGGAGGAAGGCTCGCTCTCCCGCTGGCCCTTGACGCAGATAGGGTAATTGCTGTCGAACCGTCGCCCAGCATGTGTCGGGTGTTGCGTGAGGCTGCAGAAGAGTTCCAAGTAAGTAGCGTTGAGGTTGTCGAGTCAGGGTGGCTGGATGCTGACGTGCCTAAAGCTGATGTGGTTATTTGCGTACACGTCTTGTACGTGATTCAAGATATTGAGGTATTCGTACGGAAATTGGAGGAGCACGCTGATCGTGTAATAGTCGTGGTGTATCAGGCTCCGCCACAGTCGCAAATCTATCCCTTATGGGAAATGGTGCACGGAGTTCGGCGGCTTCCTTTACCGAGTCTGCCGGAATTGTTAGAAGTACTTAAGCAGCTAGGAATAAAACCAGATGTTCAAGTTATACGCACTGGGAGTAGCCGTGGATTCGATAGTTTCGCGTTAGCCAGAGACCAGATAGCACGTCGATTGTACGTGTACGAAGGTACGCCAGAAATGGAACTGCTTGGCCCTATACTATCCGAGGTTTTAGAAGAAACAGACGGTGTATTCACTATCATCGACTCGATCCCGCTTGAGCCACATGTAGTTTCGTGGAGGCCAAAAGGTTAGTAGTTGAAATTACATCAGAGCAACAGAATCGAACGTCTTAGCTATTGAGAGAGCTAAGACGCAGTCCCCGGCTTTTCCTATGTTGACTCTGTAAGTTCGGTTTGGAACACGAAAAGGAATGTTGATTAATTTACCGTCTGCCTACACTGGTTTTGAGTCCGGCGTAGGCAGAGGGCATTGTATGCAACATCCGGCCCAGGTCTTTATCGTAGAGGTCGGAAGAAATTACGTACGTCCTCTACTAGCCTGTCAGGTTCTTCAAGGGCTGCGAAATGTCCGCCGGCAGGCATGACCGTCCACTGTTGAACGTTGTAGGAACGTTCAGCCCATTCACGAGGCGGAACACTTATTTCTGCGGGGAATACAGCTATTCCGCAGGGGACCTCTATTTTCTCGCCCTCTTTCAGGTCCCACGGCTTTCGCAGAGTCTCGTAATAGAGCTTAGTGGAAGAGCCTATTGACTGTGTTACCCAGTAAATGGTGATGGTCGTTAGAAGTTCGTCTTTGGTGAATCTCTTCTCAACGTCGCCACCGCAGTCGCTCCAAGTACGGTATTTCTCTACGATCCAGGCAGCGAGTCCAGCTGGAGAGTCATTTAAACCATATGACAATGTTTGAGGTTTGGTGCCTTGGATGTGGGAATATCCACCTTCGGCTGCTTGCCAATCAGCCCGCTTTTGGAGCAGCTCGCGTTCTGCATCGGATAGTGCCCTCGAACCTGATCCCATGTAGGGCGTGGGACGGGTGACTGATGTGGAGTGGATACCTGTGACTTTGTCTCCGTGTGCGAACCCGAGTTGGGCAGTAACACTCGCTCCCCAGTCGCCGCCTTGAGCACCGAATTGTTTGTATCCAAGGTTCTCCGACATCAACTTTGCCCAGAGATCCCCGATGCTTAGTACGTCCAGCCCTCTTTTGTTTGTGTGGCTCGAGAACCCATAACCTGGCATGGATGGCACAACGACATCGAAGGAGTCATCTGGATCTCCGCCATGGGAACCTGGGTCGCTGAGCAAAGGGATGATTTTATGCATCTCGAAGAACGTGCCGGGCCATCCGTGGGTCACCACGAGCGGCATAGGATTTGGCCCTTTACCTTTTTGATGTATGAAGTGGATTCCTAGGCCGTCCACCTCTGTTTTGAAATGAGAAAAGGAGTTGATGAGGTCTTCTTGGGCCCGCCAATCAAACGTGGTCCGCCAGTATTCCACCAGCTCTTTCACGTACTCCAGGTTGCTTCCGTAATCCCACCCGGTATCCGGCAGCTCATCTGGCCACCGGGTGCGGGAAAGTCTGGCTTTTAGGTCTTCAATGACGGAGTCAGAGATGTCTATCTTGAATTGCTCAACGGCCATGGTGATTCTCCAAGAGGTGATTAGGCAGGTAAAACCTTCTCGCTACGATTAGCAGGCAACTCGGAGTCAAATGAATTGACTACGAAGGCTATCAAGGCGTAGTTGCCCATAGTGAGTGTAAGCTCGATTAGCCCCTGTTTGCCGAATTGCTCGAAGGCATTCTGGTACGC
>ENA-UPTF01001761-UPTF01001761.1-marine-metagenome-genome-assembly--contig:-NODE-1761-length-13300-cov-2.929668_pt1 | contig 13300 bp, 11 predicted proteins | sample MGYA00238166_ERZ767019 | MGnify/ENA primary metagenome ERZ767019 (study PRJEB28930, sample SAMN06266391) | marine metagenome | isolation source: Sea water from 250 m depth | place: Atlantic Ocean...
TTCCTCGGAAAGAAAAGTCCGCAATTCGTGCTGCCTTTTCCGTTCCTCCTCGCTTTTCGGAACACTCCGGAGGGTCTCCTGATAAAACTTTTGGGTGAGTTCCGGTTCATTCAGACTCTTTGCCGCTTCGGCCTGAAGCAGCAGGTCTGATACGCTCTGCACCACGTCAGGATCATTTTGTCTCTTCAGTTCGAATGCCTCCAGCACACCCGACCAGTTTTTCCTGCTGGTTTCCGCTTTGAGCAGCAGGTCGAAGCTGTATTGGTCCAATATTCGGTCATCTCTTTTGATTTCAGCCAGGATCTGTCCCACCACTCCGGACCAGTCCTCCCGGGCTTCTTTCCCCTGGAGTTCCTCCTCCGAGAGAAAAAGATGGATCTCTTCTTGACGGCCGGCCGCGGCGGACTGAAGTTCATCCAGTTCCATGATTCTCTGCAGGGGCAGGCTGGAAACGATCCCGTATTGCGCCAGGGCCCCATCCCACTGTTCCAGCCGTTGATGCAGTGTCCCCAACCGGAAATGTAGTCGGATTTTCCAGGCTGTGCTGAGTTCTCTTTCCTGAAGGGGATCAAGCAAGGCAAATGCCTGCTTGTAGTTTTCCTCCCCCTCTCTGATTTCGCTCAACCTCCAGAGCGCTTTCAGTTCCGTATCAGTGACTCCACCTTGATCCACCCTATTCAGCCATTTTGCTCCGCACCTGCGGTCCTTCAGCTCATCAAGGCAGAAAGTGCCAAGGAATAAAGCTAGATCCCGGTATTTTTCCTTCTGCTTTTTATATAGACGCTACATATGACGGACTAAAAGATCTGCTGGTCACAACAAATATGCAAAACAACTCTGCAAATAAAGAAAGTTGTTGGCTTTACCAGAATTCGGGGACTAATTCAACTCCTGATTTTAAATAAATTCCAAAATCTTTAATTTTTTTACCTATAATTTTTAAACTTATATCCATTTCATCACCACAAATTGCATTTTTTAATTTTGAAAAATGAGTATGATTATCAAGAAAACCAAAATTTTCTGTATTTGATGCTATTTTGAAAATTTCTTTATCGATCATTTGTATCCTGCTATTTTTATGGAGGCCACGCCCAGAATCGAACTGGGATAAAAGGATTTGCAATCCTCTGCGTAACCATTCCGCCACGTGGCCACATCTAGATTAATATAGGTTTATATATAAAAATAAAGCTAGAAGTTTGCAAATATTATTAATATTTATAAGTATGGGTCTAGATAAATATAATCATAAAAAAGTTGAGAACAGGATTTATTCCTATTGGGAGAAGAACAAGTTATTTAAACCAAAAAAAAGCAAAAAAATCTTTTCTATGGTAATACCCCCTCCAAATGTAACTGGGAGTCTTCACATGGGACATGCTTTAAATAATTCATTACAAGATGTTCTGGCCAGATACTACAGAATGAATAATTTTGAAACTTTATGGCAACCCGGAACAGACCATGCTGGTATAGCCACTCAAGCTTTGGTTGAAAAAAATCTTAAATTAAAAAATATAGATAAAAACAAAATTGGAAGAGAAAAATTCATTAAAAAAGTTTGGGAATGGAAAAAAGAATATGGTGGAAAAATTATCAATCAGTTGAAAAAATTAGGCTGTTCGTGTGACTGGTCCAGGAACGCTTTTACCATGGATAAGAATTTATCAAAATCAGTAACAAAGGTATTCGTGGATTTATATAAAAAAAAATTAATTTATAAATCAAAAAAACTTGTTAATTGGGATACCGTATTAAAGACCGCAATTTCAGACCTTGAAGTTGATCAAAGGGAAGTTAATTCAAAATTATATTATATAAAATATCAAATAGAAAATTCATCTGATTATATTACGATAGCTACAACAAGACCAGAAACCATGCTTGGTGATACAGCCATTGCAGTAAACCCCAAAGATGAAAGATATACTCATCTTGTAGACAAGTTTGCCATATTACCAATTGTCGGAAGGAAATTAAAAATTGTTCAAGACGAGTATGCTGATCCGGAGCAAGGAACGGGAGCTGTTAAAATTACTCCAGCTCATGACTTCAATGATTTTGATGTCGGTAAAAGACAAAAACTAAAGGCAATAAATATTTTTACTGAAGATGGAAAGGTTAATAAAAATGCTCCAAATGAATATATAGGTATGGATAGATTTGAGGCTAGAAAAAAAATTATACAAAAACTATCAGAGTTACAAATTCTAATTAAAGAAGAAAACGTTAAAAACAAAATTCCTTATGGAGATAGATCTAACTCCGTTATAGAACCATATCTAACCGAGCAATGGTTTGTAGATGCAAAGAAGCTTTCGGTTAATGCAAAAAAAATTGTAAAAAATAAAAAAACAAATTTTTTTCCTGAAAATTGGTCAAAGACTTATTTTCAATGGATGAACAATATAGAGCCTTGGTGCATCTCAAGACAACTTTGGTGGGGACATCAAATTCCAGCGTGGTATGGTCCTGATAAAAAAATCTTTGTTGCCGAAAACGAAAAAAAAGCAATAGTAGAGGCAAAGAAATTTTATAAAAATAAAAAGGTAAAATTAACTAGAGACCCAGATGTTCTAGATACATGGTTTTCCTCAGGCCTTTGGCCATTTGCTACTTTAGGATGGCCAAGATCAAATTATTATCTAAAGAGATTTTATCCTACATCAGTTTTGGTTACCGGGTTTGATATTATATTTTTTTGGGTAGCTCGAATGATGATGTTAGGTACACAATTCTTAAAAAAAGAACCATTCAAAGAAATTTATGTTCATGCTCTTGTTAGAGATGAAAAGGGGCAAAAAATGTCAAAATCTAAAGGTAACGTAATCGATCCTTTAGAGCTGATCGAAAGTTATAGTGCTGATGCTTTAAGGTTCACTTTATTGTCTATGGCATCGCCTGGCAGAGATGTAAAATTATCTGAACAACGCGTCAAAGGTTACAGAAATTTTCTTACAAAGATATGGAATGCTAATAATTTTTTAAAAGTAAACAAATGTGATTTTAACAATCAAATTAACCCTAAAAAATTTTCCTTAAATATAAATAAATGGATATATTCAGAATTAATTAGTACGAAAAATTTAGCAGAAAAGCATATCAAGGGTTATAGATTTGATGAAGCATCAAGGATTATTTATAAATTTGTTTGGAATAGTTACTGTGATTGGTATTTAGAGCTTTCCAAAACGATACTCTTTTCCAAGAACAAAAAACACATTACAGAAGTTAAAAGTACATCAGGCTTTGTATTTAAAGAAGCACTAATTCTTTTACATCCCTTTATTCCATTTATCACTGAAGAATTGTGGTTAAAAAATAAGTTAGGAAGTCAAAAAGATAAGTATTTAATGTATGCCCCTTGGATTAAAGATAAAAAAGTTAAAAAAGACAAAGAGATAACAAACGTAAATCAAGTAATAGATGCTATTTCTAAAATTAGATCGTTTAAGAATGAGTTGAATGTAAGCCCAGGATCTTTCATTGATATCTCTATTGAAAATGTGAGGAAAGAGAAACAAAATCTCTTCTTAAAGAATGAGGTTGTGCTGAAAAAGCTTGGAAGAATTAACTCAATTTTTACCAAAGATTCAACAAATGAATCTGCCAGCCTTGTTATTTCTGGAGAGATATTTAAGATTTATTTTGATAAAAATGTTGATCTTAATCTCATAAAAGATAATTTAGCCAAGAAACAAGATAAGCTCTCTAAAGACTTAGAGAATGTTGGTAAAAAATTAGATAATAAAAGCTTTATAGAGAGAGCACCAAAGCATATTGTAGAACAAGAAAAAAATACCTATAATGAATTAAAAAACGATATCGATAAAATTAACTTAACTATTAAAAGTTTAGTATGACAAAATTTGATAAAAAAAAATTACCGAGTCGACACACCACCCTAGGTGCTGATAAGGCTCCACACAGATCTTTTTATTACGCAATGAAATTGACAGAAGAGGATGTTGCAAAACCTTTTGTTGGTGTTGTTTCTACATGGAATGAAGCAGCACCTTGTAATATAGCGTTAATGAGACAGGCTCAATCTGTAAAAAAAGGAGTAAAAGACTCTGAAGGGACACCAAGAGAATTTTGTACAATTACCGTAACAGACGGAATTGCAATGGGCCATGAAGGGATGAAGTCATCTTTAATTTCTAGAGAAGTGATTGCAGACTCAACTGAATTAACTGTCAGAGGACATTGTTATGATGCTCTAGTAGGAGTTGCAGGCTGTGATAAGTCATTACCCGGTTTGATGATGGCTATGTGTAGATTAAATATACCCAGTGTATTTATATACGGAGGTTCAATCTTACCAGGTAAGTTTAAAGGAAAAGATGTAACTGTTGTAGATGTATTTGAAGGAGTTGGAAAATATTCATCAGGCAGTATGTCTGCGGAAGATTTGAGAGAATTAGAATTGGTGGCGTGTCCAAGCGCAGGAGCGTGTGGTGGACAATTTACAGCAAATACCATGGCATGTGTTTCTGAAGCTTTAGGTTTAGCTTTACCATATTCCTCTGGTACACCAGCTCCTTATGAAGAAAGAGATAAATATGCATACCTTAGTGGAAAAACTGTAATGAAGTTATTGGAAAAGAAAATTAAACCTAGAGATATAGTTACAAAAAAATCACTTGAAAATGCTGCAACTATTGTTGCGGCAACAGGAGGTTCTACTAATGCTGCTTTACATTTACCATCAATTGCTAACGAATGTGGAATTAAATTTGACCTAATGGATGTAGCAAAAATTTTTAAAAAAACGCCTTATCTAGCTGATTTAAAACCTGGTGGAAAATATGTAGCAAAAGATATGTTTGAAGCCGGTGGTGTACCAATGCTTTTGAAAACACTTTTGGACGGAGGTTTCATTCATGGAGAATGTTTAACAGTTACAGGGAAAACTATGAAAGAAAATTTACAAGACGTTGTTTTTAATGATGATCAAAAGGTCTTAAGACGTTATAACAATCCTATTTCTCAAGACGGCGGCGTTGTTGGTTTAAAAGGAAACTTGGCTCCAGAAGGAGCAATTGTAAAAGTTGCTGGATTAAAAAAACTACAGTTTACCGGAAAAGCAAAATGTTTTGATACAGAGGAAAAAGCTTTCGAAGCGGTGAAAAAAAAACAATACAGAGAAGGTGATGTAATTGTAATTAGGTACGAAGGACCAAAAGGCGGACCAGGAATGCGAGAAATGTTATCTACAACAGGAGCAATATATGGACAGGGAATGGGAGAAAAAGTTGCCCTTATAACAGACGGAAGATTTTCAGGAGCTACCAGAGGTTTTTGTATTGGACATGTAGGACCAGAAGCATCAATTGGGGGACCTATAGCTTTACTGAAAAATGGGGATCTGATTCATATTGATGCAAAAAAAGGAACAATCAATGTTGAACTTTCAAAAAAAGAATTACTTAAACGAAGAAAAAAATGGAAACCAAAAAAAATTAACTTTGGAAATGGAACTCTTTGGAAGTATGCTCAAACTGTTGGTCCCGCTTATTTAGGAGCCTCAACACATCCTGGCGCTAAAAAAGAAGTTAAATGTTACGCTGATATTTAAATGAAAATTAGACCCGTCATTTTATGTGGTGGTGAAGGAACTAGACTTTGGCCAAAATCAAAAAATAATCAAGCAAAGCAATTCATCAATTTTGGTGGTTGGAACTTGCTTGAAAAAACTTTAGATAGAGCAAAAGGAAAAATATTTGACCATCCAATCATAAGTACCAACTCAAAGTATTTAAAAGAGGTGAAATACTTTCTAAAAAAAATTAAAATCAAAAAATATAATATTGTTCTTGAGCCCTCTAAAAGGAATACTGCACCAGCAATATTGGCAGCTGCTTTGATTAAAAAAATTCCAAATAGACAACCATTAATGTTTTTTCCTGCAGATCATTTGATTGAAAACAGTAATCAGCTTAATAAAGCTATAATTAAAAATAAAAAATATTTAAATAATCAAAACATATTTATATTTGGTATAAAGCCAACTTTACCATCAAAAGAATATGGTTATTTTCTAACTAAAAAAATTGGAAACAATATAAACAAGGTAATTAAATTTATTGAAAAACCTTCTGAGATTAAGGCTAAAAAAATTATTAAAAAAAAAGGTTATTGGAATTCTGGGATGTTTTTTGTACGAAAAGATTCAATCATTAACAATTTTAAAAGATATCAGCCTACAATATACAAAAACTGCCTTAAGTCTGTTCTTAAATCTAAATTCAAACAGAACACATATTGGTTAAATAAATCGTCATTTGATTCCACAATCGCAAAATCTTTTGATTATGCTATTTTAGAAAAAACAAAAAATATCAACGGCATAATGTTAAATATTCCTTGGACCGATCTTGGAAATTGGAAAGAGATTTTAAAAATTTATCATAAGAATAAATTTAAATATTTCAATAAGAAAAATGTTTATTATAGACCATGGGGTCGTTATGTTAATTTATTTGAAGGAAAAAACTTTTTAATAAAAGAGTTAACAGTTAATTCAAAATCTTCTATTAGTTTACAAAAACATCATTATAGGTCGGAACATTGGATGGTTACGCAGGGAAAACCGAGAATTACACTTAATAAGAAAAAATTTTTCAAAAAAGAAAATGATTCTATTTTTATTCCCGTGGGAACTATTCATAGAATAGAAAATTTATACAAAAAACCCGTTAAAATTATGGAAGCTCAAACAGGACCAATTTTAAAAGAAACAGACATAGTAAGATATCAAGATATTTATGGGAGGGTTAATTAATATTTATCTCTACAGGAGTATGATCAGAGGGTTTTAATTTAGATCTTGGTTTCTTATTAATATTCACATCCTTAATTTTGTCTAAAAGGTTGTTTGATACAAGAAAGTGATCAATTCTCATACCATGATTTTTTTGCCATGATCCAGCCATGTAATCCCAAAATGTATATTCTTGTTTATTTTTATTGAAGTAACGGTAAATGTCATGAAAACCTAAATTTGTTAATTCGAAAAATTTCTTTCTTATTTCTAATTTGAATAGGGCATCATTCTCATACTTTTTATAGTCATAAACATCAATTTTATCAGGTATAACATTAAAATCTCCACCTATAATAATGTTTTTATTTTCGGTTAATGTTTTTTTAATTTTTTTATTAAAAGCATTAAACCAATTTTTTTTATATTGATATTTTTCTGTATTAATAGGATTTCCGTTGGGGACATAAATATTAATTAATTTAATTTCGATAGATTTATTTCTTATTTCTCCAACAATAACTCTGGATTGTTTGTTTTCATCTACACAAAATTTTGTATCAATTTTATTAATATTATTTTTTGAAATAAAAGCTACGCCATTATAGCTTTTTTGACCAAAAACATAAGAATTATAACCAGCATTCTTAAAGCCCTCAAAAGGAAAGTTTTTTTCTTCAGTTTTTATTTCTTGAATCATCAGAATATCTGGGGCCGAAGCTTTTAAATAATCTAAAATATTTAAAATTCTAGCTCTGACAGAATTTACATTCCATGATGCAATTATCATTACACGGAAAAAGATAATCCACAACCGCAGGAAGAACTGGCTTTAGGATTATTTATAACAAATGAGTTACCTATTAATTCTTTTTTAAAGTCTACTACCGAACCCTCAATAATTTTTAAGGAATTTTTGTCAATAAGCGTTTTATCAAAAATATTATCATCAGTTTTAATTTTATCGTCAAAAGAGAAATTATACTTGAAACCAGAGCAGCCACCACCTTGAACAGAAATTCTAAAATATGTTTTAGAACCCTTTTGAGAAACTACTCTTTCAATCTCTTTTTTAGCAGAATCAGTAAATTCAATTTTATTACTCATATTTTTTTATAAAATAATGTATTATATCTCTTTACCATATCTTATGCAAAAAAACGAATATTCAAGGTTAGCTACACCCATAAAGTCTGTCGGAAGAATTTTTAAAGAAAAGACAAGCATATTGAGATCCCCATACCAAAGAGACAGAGACAGAATAGTTCATTCTACCGCCTTTAGAAGATTAAAACATAAGACCCAAGTTTTTGTTAATACAACAGGAGATCACTACAGAACAAGAATTACACATTCCCTAGAAGTTTCACAAATTGCTAGAACTCTTGGAAAAATTTTTGGATTAAACGAAGATTTGTGTGAAACTTTAAGTTTATCTCATGATTTGGGACACCCCCCCTTCGGGCACGCTGGAGAGAAAGCGTTAAATTATTGTATGAATAATTTTGGTGGATTTGACCACAATATTCAAACTTTGAGAATAGTTACGTTATTAGAAAACAAATATTATAATTTCAAAGGACTAAATCTTTCAATCGAAACTCTTGATGGTTTAATCAAGCATAATGGGCCAATTGTTGACAATTCAAAATATGACAAAATACTAGGAAAAAATATTTTCAAAGGAAAAATTAATTTTTTAAAAAATCCTTCTTTGGAATCTCAAATCTCTTCTATTTCTGATGATATAGCTTACAACAGCCATGATTTAGAAGATGGTTTAAAAGCAGGTCTATTCAATATAGATGATATTGATGAGATACCGGTGATTTCCAATATAGTTAACAAACACAAGAACAAATTAAAAAAAAATGAAAGAGAGCTGGCACTCAGACAAATAATCAGGGATATAATTAACGAAATGGTGAAAGATGTTATTATTAATACAAAAAAGAACTTAAAAAAAGAAAAAATTAAAAATATCAGAGATGTATATAAAGTTGATATGCAGCTAGTAACTTTTTCAGAAGAAATGATCGATTTTGATATGAGTATAAAATCTTTTTTGAGAAAAAATATGTACTACAACAAAAAAGTTTTGAATAAAACAAGAAAAGGAGAAAAAATTATTAAATTACTTTTTTCTAGAATCAATAAACATCCTCTGAAATTTATAAAAAGAAATACTTTAAAAATGCACTCAAAAGAGAGAGGTATCTGTGATTTTATAGCTGGAATGACAGATAGATATGCAATAAATCTATATAATTCACTAAAATGAATCTTTTTAAAATTTATTTATCTGAGATCAAAAAGACAATTATAAAGCATAGAAGAGAAATTAATTTTAACTCAGAACAGGATCTCAACGGCATTATTGTAGAAACTCCACCTGAAAAATTTGATTTTGATTTTTCTTCGAATGCAGCAATGGCTTTATCAAAAAGCGTTAAAGATAATCCTAGGAATATAGCTGAGAAAATAAAGAATATTTTAGAAAAAAAATCAAAAGATTTTTCCCAAATCAGTATAGCTGGGCCAGGTTTTTTAAATTTTAAGTTAACAAACAAAGCTTGGATAAAAATCATACAAGATATTTCCAAAATTAAGAAAAAATTTGGCTCAAACAAAAAAAATAAAAAGTTTAATATAGAGTTTGTTTCTGCTAACCCTACTGGCCCAATGCATGTAGGGCATTGTAGAGGAGCTATTTTTGGGGATGTTTTATCAAATTTACTAAAATTTAATGGAAACAAAGTAACTAAAGAATTTTATGTCAACGACTACGGTAAACAAGTCGATGATTTTGCAAGATCTGTTTTTTTTAGATTAAGAGAAATAAAATTTCATGAAGATTTTCCAAAAGAGAAAAATTTATATCCAGGAGAATATATTGTTGATATAGCAAAAAAAATTTTAAAAAATAATAAAAAAATTAATCTTGGTAATTTTAAAAAGATTGATAAAATTTTAAAGAAAGAATCAATAAAGTGTTCAATGGATTTAATCAAATCTGATTTAAAGCAACTGGGAATTATACATGACAATTTTTTTTATGAATCAAGGCTAGTTAATGAGAATTTAGTAGACAAAACTATAAATAAATTAAAGAAAAATAAATTTGTAGAAGAAGGTTTTTTGGAACCACCAAAAGGTGAATCAGATCCTAACTGGAAAAAAACTAAAAGATTAATATTTAAATCAACCTTATTTGGTGATGACTCAGATAGAGCATTACAAAAAAATGATGGATCATGGACTTACTTTGCAAATGATCTTGCGTATCATTCAACCAAAGTATCAAAAAAATATGACCATTTAATAAACGTTCTTGGTGCTGACCATACAGGATATATAAAAAGAATATCAGCAGCAGTAAGCGCACTTTCAAATAACCAAATCGATTTAATCTGTAAAGTTTGTCAGCTTGTGAAGCTCTATAAAAACGGTAATCCATATAAAATGTCTAAACGTTTAGGAGAATTTATTTCTGTTAATGACTTGTTACAAGAAGTTAACAGAGACGCTATAAGATTCATGATGCTGAATAGAGGAAATGATGTTGAACTAGATTTTGATTTTGACAAAGTGCTTGAAAAAAGCAAAGAAAACCCTGTTTATTATGTTCAATATTCCTATGCTAGAATTAATTCCTTATTTAAGGCAGCAAAAATTAATTTAAATACAAAAATAAATTTAGATTCAACTAATTTTTTACCAAATATTTTTGATTATAAATTATTAAGAAAGATTGTGGAATGGCCAAAAGTTGTTGATTTAGCCTCTACTAAATCTGAACCACACAGAATACCATTTTATCTTTATGAATTGGCTACTATTTTTCACTCTTATTGGAGTAAAGGAAATGAAGAAACTAAATTTAAATTTATAATTGATGGTAAAATTAAGAACCAACTATCATTTAAAATTTTCCAATTAGTTTCAATTGTTTTAGAAAATGCTATGCGTATCCTGGCAGTTTCACTTCCGAAAAAAATGTAATGTTTGATAAAGCCAAAAATATAATTTATTTTTTAATATTTGTATTATTTTTTTTCTTTATTATTTTCTATTATTTTTCTGAAGAAAATAAAGAAAAAATTTATAAAAACAGAAGTGATATTTCTGTGAATATAGAAAAACAAAGTATAGAAATACCTTTGTTGAAAAATGATACAGAGGGCATAATAGAGTATAATTTTTCAGATCTAGAAAAGAAAAAAATAAAAAAAAGATATTTTTGGGAACTGTTGAAAAAAGATCAAGATGGATAGAAAACCTGCAATTATTAGTTTAAAAAAATATAGATTAACCAAAGCCGAAAGATTTATTTTAAAATCAGAAAAGCCATGGGGCGTTATTTTATTTAAAAGAAATATTAAATCTTACGAACAGGTTAAGAATTTGACGAGTGAAATAAGAAAATGTTTGAAGGATCCTTTTTATCCAATTTTAGTTGATGAAGAAGGTGGAAAAGTTTCTAGATTTTCGGATCTATTAAATAGCAAAGAATTTTCTCAAAATTTTTTTGGCAACTTATTTGAAAAAGACAATAAAAATGGAAAAGCTATTTATCAGTATTATCTTAATTCAATTTGTAGTGTTTTAAAAAATGTTGGAATAAATATTAATACTATTCCAGTAATGGATTTGCTTCAAAATTCTACAAATAAAATAATAGGAAGCAGAAGTTATTCAAGAAATGTAAAAACAATAAGGTCTCTTGGTAAAATTTGTGTGCTCACACTAAAAAATAATAAAATAGCTTCTGTTATCAAACATATACCAGGACATGGTTGTGCCGATGTAGATAGTCATAAAAAACTACCGATAGTAAAAGATAATTTAAAAAAACTTTATTCTAATGATTTTTTGGCATTTAAAAACTTAAATTCACATTTTGCCATGACCGCTCATGTTCTTTATAAAAAAATTGATTCAAAATTTGTTGCTACTCAATCAAGCAAAATATTAAAAACAGTTATAAGAGAAAAACTTAAATTCAACGGACTTATAATTTCAGATGATATTTCTATGAAAGCATTAAGTAGAAATTTGGTGTTAAACGCCAGAATTGCTTTACAAGCTGGTTGCAATCTAGTCTTGCATTGTAATGGAAAAATTAATGAGACATCAAAATTGTTAAGAAGTTTGAATAAAATAGATACTTTTACAAAAAAGAAAACACACCAACTTTACGAGTTTTTAAGATAAGATAAAGACATGGAATCAAATTCAATTAGCAGCATATCTGTTGATATTCCCAGTTATTCCGGACCACTCGAGACTCTGCTTGATTTAGCAAAAAACCAAAAAGTTGATTTAACAAAAATTTCTATAACTACTTTAGCAGATCATTTTTTGGGTTATATTAAAGAATCTAAAAATTTAGATTTAGCATTCGAGTATTTAATAATGGCTACATGGCTTGCTTACCTAAAGTCAAAATTACTTTTACCAGAAGATGAAGAAGACAATTTTAAGGCATCAGAGATTGCAGAGAAATTGAAACTCCAACTCAAAAAATTAGAATTAATAAGATTATTATCTGATCAATTGTTAAAAAGAGATAGAATTGGTAAAAATATTTTCTATAGAGGGATGAAAGGAGGTATTAGATCCATCAATAATCCTGTTTATGATGTCACACTTTATGAACTTTTGAAGTCATATTCAAATATCAAAATACAATCTATGTATCAAAAAGTTAACATACCCAAACTTCCAGTAATGACCACTCAAGAAGGGATCAAACAAATCAAAGAGAATATGGATGAAATTTCTGATTGGAAAAAAATAGAAGACCTAATTCCAAAATCTTTTATTAAATCAAAGAAAACAGAAACATAATGAAGACAACAGAGAACAAATAGATAAATTAAAAGAATCTTTAACAAGTTCTTTCGGTCAAATGAGCAAAGAAATTTCAAAAGATATGACAGGAGCTTTAACAAGAGTTGATGAAAAAGTAGGTTTTTTTAATAAACAAGTCGAAGTTATTAATAAAAGCCAAGAAAATTTTAGTCGTATATTAGCAGGAGTTAAACAGTACGGTGGACTAGCAGAATTTTCTCTAGCTTCTTTGCTCAAAGATTTATTACCAGCTGCTCAATATATTGCTAATGTTAAAATGAAACCTGATGATACTCGCGATGTTGTTGAATTTGCAGTTAAGTTAGAAAATAATGTCCTATGTCCAATTGACAGTCATTGGCCAATAGAAAAATATAAGGCAATAGATGAAGCCTACCAAGCGAAAGATAAGGATTCACTAAATGATGCCAGAAATGATTTAGCTGTTGCATTTAGAATTAAAGCTAAAAAAGTTGCTGAAAAATATATTATGCCGCCAAAGACAACTGATTTTGCAATTATTTATGCTCCAACCGAAGGACTTTATGCAGAGCTTGTTAGTTTTAGAGATCCAAAAACTAAAGAGCTGCTAATGGAAGAATTAAGAATAAAATATAAAATTACGATTGCAGGACCAAATACTTTATGTGCAATTTTGCAAGCTTATCATTTAGGTTTTCA
>ENA-UPTF01001762-UPTF01001762.1-marine-metagenome-genome-assembly--contig:-NODE-1762-length-13300-cov-2.724420_pt1 | contig 13300 bp, 13 predicted proteins | sample MGYA00238166_ERZ767019 | MGnify/ENA primary metagenome ERZ767019 (study PRJEB28930, sample SAMN06266391) | marine metagenome | isolation source: Sea water from 250 m depth | place: Atlantic Ocean...
TTGAGTGCTATATCGGGTAGCAGTGAGATTCTTGAGGCAGGCACAATGATAGCGCCATCTATGATGGCACAGGGACAAATTGATTTCACAAGAGAAATGGAAATTGAAGCCGATGCCATTGGGATTAAAACCCTAGCATCTGCTGGTTTTGATCCTTATTCAATGGCAGATATGTTCAATAAACTCTCATTAGGTGGTGATCCAAGAAACGCTGCAGCGACAGAATTTTTAAGAACCCACCCTACTTCAGTCAATCGAGCTGCCTCTGCGCTAAAACAAGCAAGAAACTTAACCGTCAAAAGAGTGGCCGATTCTTTAGGATTTGAACTAACAAAGGCACGAATAAAAAATATTTATAGCAGTACCCCTGAAAAAGCCAATCAGTTTTTCGAATTGAAAGTCTCGGGACTAGAGATTGAAAAAAACTCTTTAACCAATCAAGAAATTGGTAATTTGTATGGGTGGTCACTCAGCCTAATTGAAATGGGTCAACTGCAGGAAGCTGAGAGAATTCTCACATTTCTAGTCAGTAAATATGAAGAATACAATCATTTTCACCTTGCCTATACAGATTTATTAATACGTAAAGGACTTCATGCGCGCGCTATCAACTATATAAATAGCATCATGGCACTATCTCCTCGTAATGTACCAATCACGATGGGTTATTCGTTAACTGAATTAAATTACGGTGACCCCAATAAAGCACATCAAGTATTATTGGACTTATTCAATAACGTTACGCCCTCTCCATCTCAAATAATGCTAATTGCCAAAACAGCAAATGCTGCGGAAGATTATGCGGATTCTTTTTCATACATGGCTGAATATTATTTAAGCATTGGCCTATTCAAAGAAGCTACAGAACAGTTAAGATTGGCATTGTCGGTTGAATCAATTGACGAAATAAAAACGGCAAAATTTATTGCCCGGCTCCAAGAAATAGAAGAATTTATTGAAGAAAATGAGGGTTAAGTTTTGAGTATATTTTTTGCAAAACAACACACTTTTTTGATCTTTGTTCTAATACTGCTATCAGGCTGTTCCTATCAAAATGAATTAATAAATGACCCAATAGATCCTTTAGAGAACAGCAATCGTTCTATATACACTTTCAATGAAAATTTGGACGAAGCTATACTTGAACCAGCTGCAGATGGCTATGATTATATAACCCCTAATTTTCTACAAAAGGGGTTTAACAACTTCTTTGACAACATCAATTACCCTGTAACGATTATTAATCAAGTATTGCAAGGCAATATTGAAGAATCATTGCAGGATACTCTTCGATTTACTATTAATTCTTCTATCGGTATTCTTGGCTTGTTTGATCCCGCTTCAAGGATGGGTTTGACTGAACATGATGAAGACTTTGGTCAAACTCTAGCTGTTTGGGGTGTCAAAGAAGGTCCTTACTTAATGCTTCCATTTTTTGGACCTAAAACATTACGCAGTCTAACTGGAGACCTCGCAGACGTATTGTTTAATCCACTATTAAATATTGACGATACAAATCTCAAAATAAATACCAATCTCATCAGTATTCTTCAAGATAGATCAGATCTATCCACTCTCGAGGAAGAACTGGATAACTCGTTCGACCCTTATCAGTATATTAAGGATTCATATATCCAGAATCGTAAATATAAAATCTACAATGGTAATATCACTGAAGACGACTTAGAAATAGATATCGATTTCGATGATTTTTGACTATTTCTGGCTTTCTAATCGAAGAATAACTGAATCAAGTCCATTTGCCTTAATTTCAGCCTTGAACTGGTTCCTGTAATTTTTTATGTATGAGACTCCCTCAATACGTACATCGTAAAAGCGCCAACCTTCTTTAAATTTACCAAAGCTGAAATTCATTGGAATAATCTCGCCCTTATAATCAACATCACTTTCTACAGTGATCTTTTTTAAATCTTGAAAATTAGCAATAATCGGTTTTACTGAAATTTTACTTACGTCAAAATTCAACATAGAGATTCCATAAGAACGGATCAACGATTGGTACAAACCTTCCGTAAATCTCTTACGTTGGTTTTGATTCGCAGAAGCCCAGAATTTATCTAATACCAGTCTACCTGCATATTTTTTTTGGAAGTAAGGCGATAAAGTTTCATCAATTATAATGGAGAGTTCTGCTCTGTTTTCTCCTAGGCGTTCTTTGTTTGTTTCATCTCCAAGTTTTAACTCCAACAAATCAATTGATATTGAGATCATTTGACTTGGTGACAGATCTTCTGAAATAACTGTTTTGCTTGTATTTAAAAGCAAAAAAATACAAAGAAAATATTTGAATTGTGTAAATTTCATTTTGGTAAAGTTAGCTATGGGTGTTGGCTTAAACCGATTCCATTTGAGGATTATAATTGCCAGTTCGTGCCAAACCATTAAGTCTCGATCGCTTTAGAAATTCAGTTTGAGCTGCCTCAATATTTTTCTCATTCCCATTCCAGACTCTCAATGGAGAAGCTTGCAATGCTCGTCCATAAGAAAAAGACAACTGCCAAGGGTGCGGACCTAATTCATTCATAGCACTCAAATGAGCTGTTGCCTCTTCTGAACTTTGCCCTCCAGACAAAAAAGCAATGCCAGGAACTTCATTTGGTACATGTGAAGTTAAGCAATCAACCGTTGCCCTAGCCACAGTCGCAACGTCAGCACGGTTACTTGCATCAGTTCCAGAAATCACCATATTTGGCTTTAAAATAATTCCATTCAATACAACTTTTTGATTATCAAGCTCTGAAAAAACAACATCCAAAACCTTCGCCGTCACCTCGAAGCAGGTATCTATAGTGTGGTCACCATCCATCAAGACCTCCGGCTCAACTATGGGAACCATACCTGATGCTTGTACAAGTGCAGAATATCTGGCCAAGGCATGTGCATTAACACTGATACAGGTGTCGCTGGGAATCCCATCGCCAATGGCAATAACTGCCCTCCATTTAGCAAAGCGTGCACCCAAATCATAGTATTCGTTCAATCTCTCTCTAAGTCCATCAAGACCTTCAGTAACTGTCTCGCCTGGACAAGCCGCAAGTTCTTTAGCGCCTTTATCTACTTTGATTCCAGGAACTATGCCAAGTGATGCTAAATACTCAGGAAAAGGCACGCCTTCATTATTTGTTTGTCTAATTGTTTCATCAAATAAAATAACGCCACTTATGTAATCTGAAACGTCTGGTGAAGTAAAAAGCATGTTACGATAAGTTTGCCTGTTTGCTTCAGTTGATTCTGTATCTATGTCCTTAAATCGTTTCGCAATAGTTGGGGTACTCTCATCTGCAGCTAATATACCCTTATTAGGTGCAACCATTGCTTGTGCTATTGAATTTAATTCGGTTGAATTCATCAGTTTTTCTCCTAATTTCAGACATTGATTATAACGAATCAGTTCAATTGATTTCTATTACATTTTTCAGAAGAATCAAAACAAAAGTACAAATTTCACTTATATTGGACTAAAATAGTACTAATTAATAATAACAAATTATAAATCATGTTAAGAATTAATAAAATGTCGGATTATGGGATGTTGATCTTAGGAGATCTTGTACTGAAAAAGGACACTTATGTATCTGCAACAGAAATAGCCTCATCCACACATATTTCGTTACCGACAGTCCAAAAACTATTAAAAAAACTTCATAAGAAAGAACTGGTGATCTCTAAACAAGGTCCTCAGGGTGGCTATGCATTACATGATTCAGCAAAACTAACGAGTGTAGCCATGATTATTAAGGCTTTGGAGGGGGATTTATCTCTAACCCAATGCACCAGTAAAGAAGATAAATGCGCCATAGAAAGTTCTTGTCAAATTGGAAATGCCTGGCAAGTAATAAATCGAACAATCATTTCCTCTCTTGATAAATTAACACTCTTAGACTTAATTCAGCCATCAAATATTAAACAATTTATCAGTATGGATATACCGGTTCACTCTCCAACCAAAAATTAGTTGTATGCAGCCTAGTAACAAAAAAAAGAGCAATCCTGATATTGAAAAATATATTGACCAAAACTATGAATATGGTTTTGTCACTGATATAGAGTCTGAAACAATACCACCTGGACTTGACGAGAACGTGATTCGATTAATATCATCCAAAAAAAATGAACCGGAATTCTTACTTGAATGGAGACTTAAAGCTTTTAGACATTGGCAGAAAATGAAGACCCCAAAGTGGGCACAATTAAAAATTGGAGATATTGATTTTCAGTCGATTTCATATTTCTCACAACCCAAACAAGACAATGCACCAAAATCCCTAGATGAGGTTGATCCGGAATTATTGCTTACCTATGAAAAATTAGGCATTCCCCTCCATGAGAGAGCTAAACTTGCAGGTGTTGCAGTTGATGCTGTTTTTGATAGCATCTCAGTTACCACCACCTTTAAAGAAAAATTAGCAGAGGTAGGAGTTATTTTTTGTTCTTTCTCGGAAGCAGTCCAAGAACATCCAGATTTGATCAAAAAATATTTGGGAAAAGTGGTTCCTTACAGAGACAATTTCTACGCTGCCCTGAATGCAGCAGTATTCAGTGACGGTTCATTTGTCTACATTCCTAAAGGTGTGCGCTGTCCCATGGAACTGTCAACCTATTTTAGGATCAACGAAGCGAAAACAGGTCAATTTGAAAGGACATTGATCATAGCTGATGAAAGCAGTCACGTCAGTTATCTCGAGGGATGCACTGCACCAATGAGAGATGAAAACCAACTTCATGCAGCCGTTGTTGAATTGATTGCACTCGATGATGCTGAAATCAAATACTCCACTGTTCAAAACTGGTATCCAGGAAATGAAGAAGGCAAAGGAGGTATATATAACTTTGTAACCAAACGAGGTGATTGTAGAGGAAAAAATTCAAAAATATCTTGGACACAAATTGAAACTGGTTCCGCAATAACATGGAAATATCCAAGTTGTATTTTGAGAGGTGAAAATTCGATTGGTGAATTCTATTCAATAGCTCTCACAAATAATTTTCAACAAGCAGATACGGGAACAAAAATGGTGCACTTGGGAAAAAACACCAAAAGTAAGGTGATAAGCAAAGGCATTTCTGCAGGTCATGCTCAGAATAGCTATAGAGGTCTTATTTCTGTTTCAAAAAATGCAGAACATTCGCGCAATTATACTCAATGCGATTCTTTGTTAATCGGGAGTGAATGTGGTGCACATACTTTCCCATCAATGGAAATTCATAATTCATCGACCACATTAGCGCATGAAGCAACAACATCAAAAGTTGCAGATGAACAGCTTTTTTACTGTAGACAAAGGGGCATTGATGAAGAAGAAGCAATTGCTCTGATAGTAAGCGGTTTTTGCAAAGAAGTTTTGAGTGAACTCCCCATGGAATTTGCCGTAGAAGCTAGAGCTTTGTTGCAGGTGAATTTAGAAGGCGCTGTTGGATAGATAATTCATATTTATTAAATAAAATTGAGATCTTAAATGAGCAAAGAAAAAAATTTGTTATCAATTAACAACCTTAAGGTATCAATTGCCGGAAAAGTCATAATAAATGATCTAAATCTTAGAATAAATCATGGAGAAGTCCATGCAATTATGGGGCCTAATGGATCCGGTAAGAGCACTCTAGCAAAAACATTAGCAGGGCATCCAGAGTGCACTATTCATGAAGGGAGTATTAAATATTTAGGCAAGGAAATTATCGATCTCAGTGTCGAAGAAAGAGCAAGTGAGGGAATTTTTTTAGGATTTCAATACCCAATTGAAATTCCAGGACTGTCAAATAGCGTATTTCTCAAGACTGCATTAAATTCACAGAGAAAATCAAAAGGTGATGATGCAATTACGGCAGTTGATTTTCTAAAAGAACTTAAAGATAACGCAGAAATCATTGGAATGGATCAGAGTTTCCTCAATAGAGGAGTGAATGAAGGATTTTCTGGTGGTGAAAAAAAACGGAACGAGATTCTACAAATGTTGATGTTAAAACCAAAACTATCCATCTTGGATGAAACGGATTCAGGATTGGACATCGACGCTATGAAAACAGTTGCAAATGGATTGAATTCCATGCGAAAAAAAGATTCATCCTTTTTGCTGATCACACACTATGATCGATTACTTAGCTATATTAAACCTGATTTTGTTCATGTTCTAAGCAAGGGTCAAATTATTGAATCTGGGGATTCAACATTAGCTAATCAGCTTGAAGAAAAAGGCTATGAATGGCTGATTAAAACACAATGAAAACACCCAGTAATCTCGACAACAGTAATTTAAAAAAATACAGCTTAAGCCTGATTGAAGCAGACTGGCTAAATAATTTAAAAAAGGAAACATTTGCTAGGTTAAAAACTCAAAGTATTCCTTCAAAAAAGGATGAAGAATGGCGATATACAAACACAGAGCCAATTATTCAAAAATGTTTTGAGTTAGTTGCTAAAAAAAGTATTAGTAATCTGAAGAATGGTAAGTCTTTTACTCAAAAAAATAGTAACGACAATATTTTTATTTATTATGCAGACGGTAAATTTTGTTTTGTGGACAAGCTACCGCCTTATATAAAAACATTGCGTAATTCAGATGATCTAGTGAATTTTGAAACACTTCTGAATGTTGATGACAAAAAAATACACTCCCCTTTTACCGATCTAAATACATTACTCTTGTCCGATGCATTAATAATTGAAACACTAAAGAACCAAAACATTGATGCAATCATTCATATTATTATTTGCTCTGACATTGAGCAAAATATCAACCCAAGATTACTGATCAAATTAAGAGAAAATAGCTCGATAAAGATATTTGAACATTGTCTTAGCTCCAATTCTTGTGTAATCAATGGTTTGACGGAAATAAATTGTGAAAAAAATTCAAAATTGGATTATTTCAAAATTATAGATGAGCAGAAGGATGGATATCATTTGAATCTCTCTAATATAAAACTTTCCAAGAGCAGCACTTTCAATCTTTTTTCCTGGGACTCAGGTGCAAAAGTTTCCCGAAACAATATTAATGTTGATCTAGTAGAAGAAAATGCATCTGTCAACTTAAATACCCTATTCTCTCCAAGTGAGAAATTGCATATCGATAATCAATTGAAAATAAAACACATTGGAGAGAAATGTGAGAGCTTTTTGGATTATCGAGGAATCTTAAAAGATCACTCAACTGGTGTTTTTGGTGGAGTAGTTTACGTTGATCAAAAGGCTGCAAATACCCAATCTAATATGACAAATAGAAACCTACTTCTATCGGATCATGCAAGAATCAATACTAAACCTGTTCTAGAAATATATAACGAAGACGTTCAATGTACACACAGTGCAACATCGGGACGCTTAGACGAAGAAAAACTCTTTTACATTCAATCAAGAGGGATTGGGGAATCAGATGCAATGAATATACTGATTCAATCATTTGCAAGTGAGCTTGTAGAGAAAATCAAAAACTCTCAAATGAAAAGAACTTTTCAAGAATATCTTTTCAAAAATTACAACAAGTTGGAATATTAGAATGAATCAACCCTTCAACCTAGAGAATATTAGAGAAGATTTCCCAATACTTGACCAGGAAATCAATGGCTCTCCTCTTGCCTATTTTGATAACGCTGCATCCACGCAAAAACCAAAAGCCGTTATTGACGCAGTCAAAAATTACTATGAGCATGATCATGCAAACGTCCATAGAGGAGTTCACAGCCTAAGTGTTAGAGCAACAGAGTTGTATGAAGGATCAAGAAAGAAAATTGCTCAATTCATTAATGCCAACTCTCCCAACGAAATTATCTTTACTAGAGGTACAACGGAATCAATCAATATTCTTGCCAGTAGTTTATCAGACTTGGTCAAAGAAGGAGATGAGATCTTAATCTCTACGATGGAACATCACTCGAATATTGTTCCATGGCAAGAATTATGTATTCGAACTGGTGCTGTTTTGAAAATAATCCCAATCAATAATCTCGGTGAACTCCAGCTTGATAGTTTGGAAAAACTACTCAGTAAAAAAACAAAGGTTGTCTCGGTAACCCATATTTCAAATACTTTAGGAACAATCAATCCAATTAAAAAGATTATTGAACTTGCTCATCTTCACGATGCATACGTTGTAATAGACGGTGCCCAAGCAATTGCCCATACTCCGGTTGATGTCCAGAATTTAGATTGTGATTTTTACACATTCTCTGGCCATAAACTATACGGCCCAACAGGAATTGGAGTGCTGTATGGGAAAGAAGATCTACTCAATAAGCTTCCACCCTACCAGTTTGGTGGTGAGATGATACTCAAAGTAACTTTTGAAAATACTTCATACAATACTCTTCCATATAAGTTTGAGGCAGGGACTCCAAATATAGCAGGATCAATTGGTTTGTCAGTTGCAATTGACTACCTGGATTCGCTTCCCCTTCATCTGTGTCATCAACATGAAATGGAGATCCATGATTATGCATTGGATCAATTGAAAATTTTCCCAAAGTTACGACTGGTTGGCACAAGTCACAAAAAATCACCCATTATTTCTTTTGTGGTTAAAGACATACATCCACATGATATAGGTACAATTCTCAATCAAAAAGGAGTTGCTGTTAGAACAGGTCATCACTGCACCATGCCCCTTATGGATTTTTTTAATATTTCTGGAACAATTAGAGCCTCTTTCAGTTTTTACAACTCAAAAAATGAAGTGAAGCGATTAATTGATGGGTTGGAGATAGCTTTTAAAATGCTGAGTTAAATGGATAAGAAATTACATAAACTTTATCAATCGACCATTTTAAAGCATGGTCACGACCCAAAGAATTTTGGCAGACTTGATAAATATGACCAATTTGCAGAGGGTTTTAATCCGCTCTGTGGAGATAAAGTAAATATATACTGTAAGTATAATATTAATTTTGAATTAGAAATAACTTTTGAAAGCGTTAGCTGTGTCATCTGTACCGCTTCAGCCTCACTGATGACAGCTGAATTGATGGGAAATTCAAAAGATAAAGCAATCACTTTAATTGATGAAGTTTTAGATGGATTACATTGTTCAACATTAGATCAAAAAACATTATCAAAACAAATAACCATACTTGATGGTGTTAAAGAGTTTCCTTCAAGAATACAATGTGCCGCCCTACCCTGGGCAACAACGAGAAAAGCTATAACAGAACATGAAGCTAGACCGGAGTAATCAATGCTAGATCGAGATGAAAAAATTGCTCTCAAAAGAGATTGTGAAGTTATTTCCGTTCCTTACGGTGAAAAACAAATATTAAAGGAAGGAACTGATGTTCAAATCATGCAAGCAATGGGAGGGTCCCACACCGTTTATACCAATGAAGGTATGTTTAGAATCAGTGGCCTAAACTCCGATGCTATAGGTAAGGAAATTGAAGAACCTCCTTCAATTCCAAAAAATATTTCAGACGAAGAGTTTGAATCTAAGATCTGGGAACAAATGAAAACTGTCTATGACCCAGAAATCCCTATCAATGTTGTTGATCTAGGATTGATCTATTCTTGTGCAATCGATAAGAACGACTCAGAAAAATATACTGTTGCTGTAGAAATGACTCTGACTGCTCCAGGATGCGGTATGGCTGATGTTCTGGTGGAGGATATTAAAGAGAGAATTGAACTTCTTCCAAGAATCCATGCGGTCAATGTTGAACTGGTTTTAGACCCACCTTGGAGCATGGAAATGATGTCAGAGGCAGCGAGGTTAGAAGCTGGGCTTGTTTAATAACCTCACTCGATCGAGCAAAAGCAGTGATAGTATATGCCCCGAGGGTCATTCAACTCTCTTAGAATCTGTGTCTGTTGCTGCAGCCAATTTAAAACTGGTTGGTAAGACTCTGAAGCAAAAGTGAAGCCAAAAAATTCCAGTAGTGATTTAAATTTTGTAGCAATGGGAAATGCAAAACCGAATCCTTGATCCTCTCTTAATATAGTTTTAACACCGTAGTTATCTGCTTCCAATTCAGCAAGTTCTGCAGCTGCCAAGATCGCATCTTCCAGATCGCCTAATTGATCAATCAAACCAATTTCCAAAGCTTTCTCACCGATCCAGACTTTGCCTCTGGCAATCGAATCAACTTCATCAACAGACATAGATCGTCCTTCTGCCACTTTAGTGATGAACTTTATGTAAATATCATCAACACTCATTTGTACAATTTCTTTATCTTTCTCAGTTAACGTTTTTAAAAGAGAAGTTGTCAAATCAACGGTTGAATAGCCATCTTCATGAATACCTATTTGATCAAACGCTCGTTCAAATGTAGGAATAAATCCACCAACACCTATAGAACCGGTAATAGTACTTGGGTTGGCAAATATTTTATCGGCTGGAGCAGAAATATAATAACCGCCTGATGCAGCAACACTGGACATTGAAGCTACGATTGGTCGTCCGCTTTGTTTAAATTTCTCCAGCTCGTCAGCAATCACCTCAGATGCGTAGGCACTGCCGCCACCGCTATCGACCCTTAAAACCAATGCTTTAACTGATTCATCTCTGTATGCTTTGCGAATTAATCTGACAAAATCATCTCCTGCAATCGTAGCGGGTCCTGAACTGCCATCAATGATTGAGCCACTGGCAATAATCAAGGCTATGTTGCTCTCCTTTAAACCGTCGCTATAGGAATTAGAATTCAGTTCTATAGCTTTCTTGTATTCATTCATGGTAATGGAATTTATTGAATCGTCTTCTGCGTCTCCCGAAAGCGTAACAAGGTAATCATGGAACTCTCTTTTATTGCTGAGTTTATCCACCAATCCTGCTTCCAGTGCCGCCTTGGCTAGATCACCATTGGATAATTTTAAAGCCTCAACAGGAAAATCAATATAATTCTTAAACTTTGCAGAGTCGATGTCTCGTGCCTCACTGACATCATCAAGATAGGTGGACCATAGAACCGAAATCCATTCAATAACATTATTTTTTGCTTCCTCAGACATATCGTCTCGGAAATAAGGCTCGACAAAAGCTTTGTATTCTCCAACTTTGAAAACGTTTGAATCGATATAAAATTTATCAAAGAAAGATTTGTAATAGGTACGTACTGATCTGTAACCCTCAATTAAAAGTGCCGAGTAATCATGCATATGAATCTCATCAGCTTGTGCTGCAAGATAATATGAGCTAGTCGTATAACCGAGTCCACTGTATGCAATGATTTTTTTACCGGATGTTTTAAAGTCCTTCAACGCTCTAGCAACTGCTTGTAATTTTGAAGGGCCGCCGCCGCCAAAATACTCAAGATCAAGCAATAAATACTGTATTCGATCATCATTCTTGGCAGATTCAATGATTGTAATTAGATCAGATAAAAGAATTTCTGGGGTTGATGATTCTGTTAGTTCATTAATTACTTGCTCGAATTCAGTTTGTGAGAGTTCTTCAACAATTGGGCCTTCTAGATCAAGGACTAAAATTGCCTCCTCTGGGATCTCAATTTTCTGACTTGAGAGTCCACCAATTATGGCAGCTGCCAGTGCTATGAAAATAATAAAAACGAAAGTTCTTTTTGCAAATAAAAATGTTTTATCTAAAGCATTTCCTAGCTTTGTGAACATTGCCCTTATTTTCATTCTCAACAGCTCCTATCTTTTTAATTTTACTGATATGTGATTTTGTATATCACACCATTATCATCATCACTTAACAGCATGGAACCATCAGGCAAAACCAATAAATCAACTGGTCTACCCAAGGTCTCTTCATTTTTCATCCAACCGTCTGCAAAAACTTCATACGAAACTGCTCGATTACCATCCAGTCTAACCAAAGTAATCCGGTAGCCGCTCTTCTTTGATCGATTCCAAGAACCGTGTTCTGCAATAAATATTTGGTTTTTATATTCATCAGGAAACATGGAGCCTGTGTAAAATTTCAAGCCTAATGCTGCCACATGAGCATCCAGTTCCTGGACAGGAGGTGTTACATCACTGCAGCTACCAAGACTGTCATATCCATCATTATCAGGTATATCGGTCCCATGGCAAAAAGGAAAACCAAAGTGTTCTCCTTCTTTACTCAGTCGGTTAAGTTCACCAGGCGGGATATCGTCTCCCATCATATCTTTGTTGTTGTCGGTGAACCAGAGTTCATTTGTTTGTGGATGAAAAGTTATACCAACGGTGTTTCTGATACCGTGAGCAATTACTTCTTTGTTGGAACCATCTGCATCGATCCTGGTAATAACAGCATAATCAGTCTCATTACAAACATTACAGGGTGCACCGATAGGAATATAGAGTTTACCATCCGGTCCAAATGCTATATAACGCCAGCCGTGATGACGATCTGTAGGATACGATTTGTTGATAATTCTTGACTTAGGAGAAGTCAATCGATCTTCTATATTTTCAAATTTATGAATACGGTGAATTTCAGCCACATAGAGATTGCCATCCTTGAATGCAATACCATTGGGCATGTATAGATCTGATGCAATAGTCAGCACATTTGGTTCTGAATCAATACCAGAAATAGCATAAACATTTCCTTCTCTCATTGTGGAAACAAATAGAGTGCCTTTATCTCCTAAAGCCATGGATCTTGCACCTGGAACTTGATCAGTTAACACTTCAATTTGGAAACCATCTGGAAGATTGATCTCAGGCATATCAAATGCCAGAAGAGCTGAGCAAGCAAAAAAAGCTGCAAGAGATAAGTTTAGGCTACGAAAAAACTTGGTCATATTAATTGTTAAACTTTTTCTTTAATTCGAGCAGACTTACCACTTCTTTCTCTGAGGTAGTAGAGCTTTGCTCTCCTAACATCGCCTCTCTTTTTTACTTTGATTTCAGTAATGACTTTGCTGTGAGTTTGAAATACTCTTTCAACACCTTCTCCACTGGATATTTTTCTTACGGTAAAAGATGAATTGAGACCTCGATTCTTTTTTGCAATAACCACACCCTCAAATATCTGCAACCTTTCACGGCCACCTTCACGCAATCTGACTTGAACAGCAACTGTATCTCCAGGATTAAATTCTGGTATATCGTCCCTAAGGTTCTGTTTTTCTATTTCTTCAATAATATTTGTCATTTAATTTTACCGATCAAAATGAGAGAGTGATTATATATTATATTAAGTATTTTTAGCTACTTCTTAACTATCCAATTCTTCCAGATATTCCTGAAGTAATGCAGTTTCATCATTACTGAGTTGCCTTCCCTCCAAAAGATCAGGGCGTCTTTGATGGGTTCTTCCAAGAGCCTGCTTTAAACGCCATCTGTTGATATCGTTGTGATTGCCACTTAACAATACTTCTGGAACGGATACATTCCTAAATA
>ENA-UPTF01001763-UPTF01001763.1-marine-metagenome-genome-assembly--contig:-NODE-1763-length-13292-cov-4.841468_pt1 | contig 13292 bp, 9 predicted proteins | sample MGYA00238166_ERZ767019 | MGnify/ENA primary metagenome ERZ767019 (study PRJEB28930, sample SAMN06266391) | marine metagenome | isolation source: Sea water from 250 m depth | place: Atlantic Ocean | study...
CTTGGTATGCAGCAACAGCATCTGTTGAAAAAGTTGCAAGCATGAGATTAAATATTAACTGGCCTATCGCCATAACAATCATAGACATAGATGCTGGTAAACCTACTCTAATAATATCAACCAGAATATAATAAGATGGAGAAAAATCACGTAACTTGAATCGGACATAAGCATGTTCTTTCACAAAAAGCATAAAAATAAATATTACAAAAATAACCATTTGGCTTATTGCAGTTGCCCATGCAGCTCCTGAAACACCTAGATTAAATGTAAAAATAAAAATGGGGTCTAAAATAATATTTAATACTGTTCCAAATCCTGCTAATATCATGGGAAACTTCATATCTCCTTCGCCAGCTAGTATTGATCTAAAAAATCCAGAAAAAACTCCAAAAGAAATTCCATAGCAAGAAACCTTTAGGTATTCCCATGCCTGAGGAAGAACTTCAGGAGTACATCCAATTTTAACAAGGATCTGTTTACCATATAGTAGTCCTAAAGATGTAAGTAGTGCGCTGATTACAAATGCTATCGCTATAGCGTGTTCTGCAGCATTGTCAGCATTTACCTTATCATCTGATCCAATGAAACGAGCTATGGATGCTGTTACACCACTTCCTAAACCAAAGGATATACCCATAACAAAAAAGAAAATCGGAAAATTAAAAGCTACAGCAGCAATGGCATCACCACTGAGCATTCCAATAAAAACCATATCTACAATGCTATAAAGTGTTTGTATACCCATTCCAGCCATTATAGGTAAGGAAAGTGTCCATAGCGATTTTGATGGATTATCAACGAACGATTTTAGTCGAGAATGGCGTATTTTAGACTGGTTCATAAGCGCGGAATTTAGATTATAATATCAAAATGGATTAATGAATTTTCTACAGAGTAGAAATTAAAAAGACCATATCATTGGAATAAATATAATTGCAGTTAACCACAAAGTAAAAGATAGAGGAAGTCCAACTTTAATGAAGTCAGAGAACTTGTATCCTCCAGGACCATAAACCATCAAATTAGTTTGATAACCAACCGGGGTACTAAATGAAGCTGATGCAGCGAAACATACTCCAAAGATTAAGGGTCGTGCATCAATACCCATTTTTGCTGCAAGAGATAAGACAATTGGTGTCATAATAATTGCAGTAGCTGTATTAGATGATACTTCTGTTAAAATCATTGTAATTAGATACGTGATTCCCAATAAAATATATGGCTGATAACTATCTGAAAATAATCTAACTAATTGCGCAATAGAATCACCAATAAAGGAAGCTGTACCGGTTGTTTCGATTACAGTTCCAAGTGGAATTAATGCTGCGATCAAAATAATGACTTGCCAATGAATTGATTGGTATGCTTCATTGGGAGTAATAATTCGAAGGGCAAGTAGTATTACAACACTTAACAAGGCACCTTTAATAATTGGTAATAAACCAACTGCTGCAAAAAGAATTGTAAAAATAATTGAGATTATACTTACCCACCAAAATCGTACTTTGACTAATTGTTCTTCAACTTCACCCAATAAAATAAATCCACTACTGTTGGCCAATTTAGATAATTCTTTTCTTCCACCGTATATTAAGAGTGTATCATATGATTGAATCAATACATGTGCAATCTTATTACGTATAATAGATCCTTCTCGTCTTATAGCTAAAATAAATGCGTAGAATCTTTTCCTAAAATTGCTACTCACGATCGTTTTTCCAATAAGATTACTTTGATCAGTAACCATACATTCAATCAAAATATTATCTTCTTGTTCTAATTCGTTTTGTGTCAGTTTTTCATCTGTTAATAATGAAACTTTCTCAACCTCTTTCATCTGTAAAAAACTCTCAACAGAACCTTTTACAAAAAGGATGTCATCTGCTTGTAGTTTTTCATTTCCCACTTTATATGTAATTAATCGATCACCTCTTTGTATATCTAATACAATCACATCATAATTCTGACTGATATTACGTTGTTGACAAGATGATCCAACTAATGGAGAATCTTTAGATAGTTTCATTTCAGTTAAATAGCCAGCCATGTGATAACTTTGAGTTAAACTAGAAGTAACAGTGCGGGAAGGCAAAATTTTAGGAGCTATAGTTAATACATAAATAATACCTATAGTCAAAGTGATCCAGCCAAACTTAGCAAATTCAAACATTCCTAGTGGTTGACCATCATTATTAATATAAATAGAGTTAACTATTAAATTTGTCGATGTCCCAACCAGAGTCAAAGTACCACCCATAATTGCTGCATAACTTAAAGGAATTAATAGTTTTGAGGGACTCATATGATATCTATGAGCTAAACGAATTGTTACCGGCATAAATATTGCTACGATAGCAGTATTATTCATTAATGCACTAGCGAAAGCTATCGTTAGTAAGTATACGCCTAATCCTAATGACCTAGATCGAGAAACTAATTGATTAATACGAACAATTAAATATTCCAATATCCGGGTTTTTTGCAATGCATGACTTAATATGAATAATAGAGAGATTATTATTACAGCTGGATTAGAAAAACCTGACATAGCTTCTTCAACACTAAGGAACCCACCTATAAATAGAATTGTTAGAATTAATAAAGCTGTTACATCTAAACTAAATTTTTCTGTAACAAATAATATAAAGGTTAGTAAAACTAAGCCAAGAACAAATGCAATTTCAAAAGTCATTTAGATCAAAAGAGTTATACTTTTACTTCATCTATTTGTTCTGGATCTAAAAATCCTTCGGCATATTTCATATATATTTTTTCTTTAACAAAAATCTCAAATAGATCTGCATCAATATGAGCATCATTTTTCATAAATCCTAAAATGCGCATAGCTTGACTTAAGGTTTTACCTTTCTTATAGGGACGATCTCTAGCAGTTAAAGCTTCAAAAATGTCAGCAATAGCCATGATTCTGGCTTGCACCGACATTTCATCCTTAGTTAAACCTTTTGGGTAACCAGTACCATCAAGTGTCTCATGATGACCACCAGCAAACTCGGGTACATTCTTAAGATGTTTAGGGTATGGTAACTCTTCTAACATTTTGATAGTAACTACAATATGATCATTGATTACCTTTCGCTCTTCAGGCGTTAACGTTCCTCTAGGAATGGTTAAATTATAAACTTCATTTTCAGATAAAAAGTTTTCCATTTTCCCGTTGGGTTTCCATTTATAATTAGCAATTTCATGAACTCGTTCTTTCTTGTCTCCGGACATAAACTCACCACCAATATTAGACTCTTTAATAAAATCTAAATCCTTTTTTAAAATTCTTATTTTATTACGGTAATCTTTTTTTAGTTGATCAATTTTTTCAGCTTTTTCCCTAGAGCTTAAAGATTGATCTTTTTCTATTTTTAATTCTTTTTTTAAGCGTTTTATTTCTTCATCTCGTTTAATAACAGCAAAGCGGGTTTCAACTTCATTTACACGGTCATAAATAGTTTCGAGTTTTGTTGATTTATCAACAACAAATTCAGGGGTTGCTACTTTTCCACAGTCATGAAGCCATGCTGCAATTTTTAATTCATACATTTCTTTATCAGAAAAAACAATGTCTGCAAATGGACCATCTTTGGTAGCTGCGACAGCCTCGGCTAGCATAATAGTTATTTCAGGAACACGAGCACAATGACCTCCAGTATAGGGAGACTTTGCATCAATAGCTGATGCAATTAACTTTATAAATGATTCAAATAATGCTTCCAAATCGCGAATTAAATTTTTATTTGTGATAGCTACAGCTGCTTGGCTCGCTAATGCCTCAACCATCTGCTGCGCATCAGCGCCAAACGAAATGATTTTCTTTGCTTTTTGAGTTTGAGCATTTAATAATTGAAGTACTCCAATAATCTCATCTTCATGGTTTTTTAATGGAACAGTAAGAAAAGATTTAGAACGGTATCCAGTTTTTTCATCAAACATTTTTGTTCCGGAAAAATCAAATCCTTTCGCTTTATATGCATCAGGAAGATTAACGGTTTCTCCTGTCAAAGCTACATATGCAGCAATCATTGATCTGTTCTCTTCTCCTTCATCCGTATATAGCTTAACAGGATAAAAGGGGATATCTTCTCCTGATGTCCCACCCATATGAAAATTCAAAGAGTCAGTCATAATGATTTCAAATTTTAATCTTTGATCATCTGTCATCATATAAAGGGTTCCACCATCAGAATTCGCTATCCTCTTTGCTTCAAGAAGAATCATCTCAAGTAGTTTATCCATATCCCTCTCTTTTGATAGGGCCAGACCAATATTAGCTAGATTCTGTATCTGTTTTTCTAGATCAGATATATATGCATTAATTGCTTTTGGAGCACCAGAGAGATACTTTGCTACCTCAGTCGTAGAATATTTTGTTTTTTTAGTCATTAAATAGATTTAATTCTATCACTTGAAAACTTACTGAAACCAATAACATTGGACAACTATATAGATGAAGGTTGTATTAATTGAATTATCTAATTTTTAACATGTCTGAAACACGTAAAATTATTAATAATGTCTTCGAATCTGAGGTTATTTCACAAGACTTAATCAAATCAGCCCAATTACTTTTAAATGAAAAAGACAATAATATTATTCATGAATTCTTAGAATTAGGACATCTTCCTTCAGTAAACAATGAAATTTCAAAACTAAATAAAGTTGATGAATGGTTAGAACTAATAATCAACTTAATCAAGAAATCAAATTATAATATCTATACATTATTGAATCAGCGAGCGATTCGCTATAAAGATAAACCTCTATTCCAGACTATATCAAATAATAAAATTTCAACCTTAACATACAGTAAAAGTTGGAAAATCATCCAATCCATTGGCTCATATCTTCAATCTAATCTACAAGATCATCATACAATTGGACTTTACTCAAAGAATAACCTAAGAAATGTATTAGTTGACCTAGCTTGTCTTGCATATAACATACGTGTTGTTCCAATACCCATGAATTTATCTTCAGATCACTTTGAATATGTTTTAAATCACGCTGAAATTTCTCATTTATTTTTTGATGCGACTATAACTGAATTTTCTTTAGATGATATTAAAAAATATAGAAATGATATTTTCATCTTAGATATAAATAACAGTGAAAAATGGAATGAGTTTGTTAATGAATGTAATAAAATATCATTCCAAGAACCTTTACTACATGATCTTAATGAATTAAGCAGCGTAATGTATACTTCTGGAACAACTGATAACCCAAAAGGAATTATTTTTAACCAACTTAATATTATTTCAAAACGTTTCGCACGTGCACTTGCATTACCTGATATAGGTCCTGAAGATAGTTTTCTATGCTATTTACCTCTTTACCATACTTTTGGGCGCTGGTTTGAGATGATGGGAGCCATCTTTTGGGGCTCAACCTATACTTTCACTGAAACAACTTCATTTAAAAATCTATTAAAAAACTTAAAATTAAGTAAGCCGTCGATATTTATATCCATTCCAAAACGCTGGATTCAAATTTATGAACAAATAGAAGCATCAATTGATATAAAAAAATCAAAAGATAAAGAAATAAATAAAATTACTCACTTAGTGACTGGAGGTAATCTAAAATGGGGATTATCTGCTGCAGGGTATCTTGACCCAGATATCTTTAAATTTTTCAATAATAATGGAATACAACTATTAAGTGGCTATGGTATGACGGAAGCAACTGGTGGAATCACAATGACACCTCCATCAGATTATCATACTGATTCTGTAGGAAAACCTCTTCCAGGTATTGAACTCAAACTTGCTGAAGATAATGAACTTCTTATGAGAGGCCCATACGTTTCTCCTGGTTATTTTAAAGAAGAGATCGAGGGATCATTTACAGATGAATGGTTTCATACAGGAGATATTTTCAAAAAGAAAAAAGGACACTATTTTATTGTTGATAGAAAAAAAGAGATTTATAAAAATAGCCGTGGGCAAACAATTTCACCACAGAAAATAGAAAACCTTTTTCAAGATTTTGAAGCAATAAAATCAGTTTTCCTTATTGGAGATGGGAAAGAATTCAATACTGTACTGATCTATCCAGATCCAAAAAATGATATTATTGATATGGCAAATATGTCGTCAAAAGAAATTCGAACCTATTTCAGCTCCTTAGTTTTTTCAGTTAATTCCTTTTTACCATCATATGAACGGATTGTGAATTACGCTATTATACCAAGAGATTTTCTTAAAGGGAAAAATGAGATTACATCAAAAAACACCTATAAGAGAAAAAACATCATTAAGAATTTTTCAAATATAATTAAGCCAATGTATGAAAAAAGTTATATCAGCTTAATTAAATCAAATTACGAAATACGCATACCCAATTGGTTATTAAGAGAAAAGCGAATCACAAGAAGAGATATTTTTTGGGATGGAAAGCAAATAAGAGAGTATGATCTTAAGGAAGGTTTAAAACTACATTGGACAAAAAGAGCACTAATAATAGGAGACTATACTTATAAAACATCAGAAACAATAATTGATTTAGAAAAAATTCTAAGAGATCCTACCCTTTGGATTGGAAATGAATCACTAATTGAATTTACAGGTGAGGTAGTTTTCAGAGTGATTTCATTTGAGCAATATCACTCAATAATTTTAGATACAACAAAAATTCCTTTTAATACAGCTAATCATCCTCTCATAAAAAACCTCTATAAATCTGAAAATTATAATCTTTCATTATTACACAAGGCTAGTATCGATTTATTGAATAAAAAGAAACAAAATGTTTATGCGGCACTAAATTATTTAAAGATTGGATTATCCTACCCTAACTATAAATCTATAATCCAAGAACAACTACTTAGAATTCAATATCACCCTGTTCAAGAGTATCGGACAATATCTTTTGAAATGCTAATACCACATATTAGTGGTGAAATGTTCATTGATCTTTTTAATCAATCAAAAGATCATGATTTTATAAATAATATAGATATGAGCGTTATTGAAGATCATCATCTTCAATCAGTTATTTTATTTTTAATAAATTTGCGATCAATGAAGAAAATAGAAGAATTAACTACAGAATCACTACTTTCTTTTATAACTAATCTTGGAATAAAAAACCCAAAATATTTTTCAAAGATTAGAGGTGAATTAACCTTGTGGGCTAATGAATCCAACAATCCTCAATATAAAAAAATTGCACAAAGATACCTTAATAAACTAAACAATAACTTCAGAAAATGGATCGAACAAAACTCAGGCAGTAAAGGATTTAATTGGGACAGTGTTCTAGAGTTTGACAAAAATATATCTCAGAAACTTACAGATAAATTGAAAAATACATTTAGTAAAACTTCAATCATAGCTGAATCAGTTTTTATTTTCTCCAAAGGAGAACTGATTCAACTAAAAGACATTTCAAAAGATGGAGTTTGGTGCACATTAATTGGTGAAAGTCACGGAAAACATGTAATTCGCATACTTGTTCAATTAAAAAACAAAAAAGCTTATAATTTTGTAATCAATATTAATCATGAATTAAATAAGACAAGATTTAAACAAGAGACAAACTGGCTTATCAGACTTAATGCAAATATCAATTCAAAAAAACTAGTTGAAGATTTCGGTTCATTTTGGGTTGAGAATCAAATCTTTACGGAAGAATACATTTCTAGTGAAACAGTATTCCAATATTTAAGGAGAAAAGAAAATGAAATTGCCTCAAATGAATTTCAAGATCGTTGGCAAATGCGCTGGCTTCATTTTATATGGAATAGTGTTGCTGCCTATTTAGAATTCTGGAAGCGATCCGGTCAGACTCGCATGATTAATGATTCTTCTACTCAAAATCTCATTATACCAGAGTTTGATTATTATACTGGCACTCGTCTTATTTCTATATCGGGTAGATCCAAAGCAATTGAACTGTCCGATGTCCTAAATTCACTATATGATAAGCTAATATTAGATACAGAAAATCAATTCCCTGGATTAGTGAGAATGGCGGAGTGGGAAATTTTATTCACAGTAGTTTTAGAGGTTTTTGGTGAGAAAAAAGGATGCCACCTATTAAATACGATAAATAATAAACATAAGAAAATAGGACTAACAAAAAACAGAGTAAAATTATTTATTAAAGATTTTAAAGAGTTTGGTCTATTACGTAAACAAATTGTTTTTGCATCATTAAGATATCAAAGATGGCTTGATTTAAATAGTAGTGCTACGTTTGAAGCTAAGGGTGAAGTTATTCTAGATCTTTACAAAGATTATAACCTACAATCACTCAATGAGGAATATCCCGAAACCAGACTTCGTTTTTTTCTTATGACAGTATTCAAAGATACAAATGATGATTTACGGAACAAACTAAATCAATTAATGATTTTAATGAAATCAGATTTGATCTCTGATAAAAAATTGGAAACTTATCTCCACCAAATAAATGAGGAGTTGGAATTAACAAAGGCTGAAAAATATTTTTTGACTCGGCTTGTTTTTGAACATGTGGATGCCGCTGATTACGCGGAATTAATCACAACAGATATTGGTGATAAAGGGCTTTTAGATTTAGCTATGAAGATAAAAGACCCATCAGGAGAAATATTCACAATACGACCAGCATTCCATCCAAAAGAAATCGCAAGATTTCATAGATTATTGTTAGAAGCAAAACTAGATGTTCAATTCGAAACTCATCATCAATTTCTCCTTATTTTTGACAATAAAAATAATTTGGTAGGAGGTGTTTTTTGGAAAAGAACTACTAATGAAATAGCTCATCTTGAAAAGATAGCCATTTCAGTTAATTATCAAAAAAAGCATTTAAGTATAAAACTAATTAAAGAGCTTTATCAAAGGCTTAAGATAAAAAAATACAAATATTTGACTGTTGGATTTTTTAAATCAGAACTTTTTTACAAAGTTGGCTTTGAGATCAATCAGAAATTTGGAGGGTTGGTAAAACGACTCTAGTATAACATCAAATATATAACTACACCAGTTACAGATACATACAACCAAATTGGTAATGTAATTTTTGCAATCTTACGATGTTTAGATAAATTTTCAGACCAACCACGATAAAGAGTGATCAATGCTAATGGGATAATAATTGCTGCTAAAACAATATGAGTTATTAGAATAAAAAAATAAAGTTCTGAATAATCTCCTAAATATTCTTTAGGTCCAGATTTGAACCAATGATAGATCACATAGCTTACTAAAAATGCGGCGGATGTACCAAAAGATGTCAACATAACGTTTTTATGCAATTGACGTTTTTTCTGACGGATCAATATATATCCATAAACTAATAATATCGTCGTAATTGAATTTAATGTAGCATTAACTGTTGGCAATACTGAGACATCAATTGAGCCTTCAATACCCTCAGGTCTTGGCCCCAAAATCAAGAATGCAACAGCAGCAGATATAATTATCGAAATTATATAAATAATTCGAATCCAAAAACTATCTTTGTTCATCAACCTTCTCTTTTTAACAAAACTTTCATATCTTTTTTCAAAGTTTTCATATCATCAGTTTTCATACCATTATAGTAGCCGCGGATATTCCCATTTTGATCAATCAAGGCAAATTTTTCGCTATGAAAAATAATATCCTCATAGTCACCCATTTTGAAGCCATTTTTTATTACGTGTTTAACGTTTTCTTCAGGGCCAGTCAGAAAATGCCATCTATTTGTATTCGCATTATACCTAGAAGCATATTCCTTTAAAATTTCTGGAGTATCATATTCAGGATAGACTGAAATAGAAACAATTCTAACTTGATCATTATTCTTAAATGATTTGTGAATCAAATTCATATTACCTGTCATGACTGGGCACGCCATAGTGCAAGTTGTAAAAATAAAGTCTGCAACCCACACTTTTCCTAATAAGTTGTCCTTTGAGACTACCTTTCCATCACTATCCACAAATTCAAATGGAGGTATCGATCCTAATATGGGAAATTGGTAATCATTTTCAGTATCTTTCACAAAATATGTTACAACCAACACAATCGCAAAAATAATATATACGGTAAATCTTATTTTTTTATCAATCATATATTTATATCAATAATTATAATTAATAATAATGCTGGTAAATAAAAAACTGAGGCTTTCAATAACAATAATGCGCTTTTAACTGATTGATTCTTAGCAAGTGGAATTGCAGAAAAAAGAAATGCAGAAGTAATAATGATTACACCAAATAAATAAATTATTCCCATTGAACCAATAACAACAGGTAATAATGAAATTGGAATCATTAATAAGAGATGCCAAAATATTTGACGCATCGTTCTATCTCCATTAGGATCAATAACTGGAAGCATTTTATAATTAGCTTTTTCATAATCTTCTTTGCATATCCATGCAATAGCATAAAAATGAGGATGCTGCCAAAGATACATAATACCAAATAATACCCATGCCATAGCATTGATCTCACCTCTCGCTGCAGTCCAGCCTCCAATTATTGGTAAGGCTCCAGGGATTGATCCTATAGACGTATTTAGCCATGTAATCCTCTTCAGAGGAGTATAAACCAATATATAAAGGAACGCAGTCAATAAAGCTAAAAATCCAGTTAGAATATTTACTTTTAACACTAATAAAATACTTCCACCAATTGTCATACCTATACCATAAATAAGTGCCAATAATGGAGAAATAAGTTTTGCAGGTAGTGGTCTATTCTGAGTACGTAGCATATATCCGTCTGCATCTCTCTCAAGATAGTGGTTCAAAGCACCCGATCCTGCAGCTGTCATTGCCGTACCAATAAGCGTAAATATCAAAACATCAATGGGACCAATTCCCATATTGCCAAGATAATAACCTAAAAATGTTGCTACCAGTACCAGCGATAGGATGTTTGGCTTGCTTAATTCCAAAAAGATTTTAAAATGTGATCTAGCCTTTTCTTTTTTTAGCCTCATGATTTCCAATCTATCCATCTGATAGGATGGCTCCTTAAAACAAGTAAGGTACACAACCCAAGAAATGCTGCTCCAACTACTACATGAAAACTCGCAATATATGGTGATTTTTCAGATAAAATAGTAAACACGCCCAATGTCAATTGAGCCAATAGTAGTATTATAATCCATCTTACGGTTTTCATTACAATTTGATTTTTTTTGATTAGGTAACCATGCCGATATAAAAAATATCCAATTGTTCCTGAAATTATTAATGCACCTAATCTATGTGTGAAATGAATGATTACCTGATATCTATTAACCATGTCAATATCCATATCAAATAATATAACATTAATATTATTTATCATTGTGTCAGAAAATGTAGGTATCCAAGCTCCTCCCATTGTTGGAAAATCTGGTATTGCCAATCCTGAGGCAGTATGACGCATTAAGGCTCCTAATATCAATTGAATATAGACCATCACCAAAATAATAAGTGAATATTTCTTTACTTCTAATGATTCATTATCTTCTATTCTTCTAGAACGTTCATTTGATATACCATAAGCAATAAGTATTGTAAGAACAAAGAAAGTTTGCGCTAAAACTCCATGTATAATCGATATTGCTGGTGGAAGAAAAAATAATACTGTAATACCTCCAAAGATTCCTTGGATAATTACAAGCAATAATGATGCGTAAGCAGTTTTCTTGACCCATCTTTGTTGATTTGAGAAGCCTAAACAAATAGTTTGTACCAATGTAATGAAACCAACAAAAGTTGCCATCATTCTATGACCGTGCTCATAAAATATACCTCCAACCATATCAGATAATGGAAAAGCAAACATCTGTTTTCCATAGGTTGTGGGCCAATCTGGAACCGATAGACCAACTTCATGACTTTTAACCAATGCACCTATAAATATTAGAAATAATGTGAAAAATACGGTTGCTTTAGTGAGCCGCTGCAACCAAATAATTGATGATAAATTCATAGTATAATAATAGTAATAAAAAACCCCTATAGTGAATAGGGGTTAATTAAATTATTTTTCCTTTTATAAATTTTACCACTCGTCGTCTCCCCAATCATCGTCATCTTCTTCTTCTAAATATTCTTGTTGTTCCTGGAGCCAAGCTGCATATCCTTCATCATTATGAACTGTCAAAAAACCTTTCATTCTATAATGACCCAAACCACAGAGCTGAGCACACGCAATTTCAAATCCTTTACCTTCTCTACCACTTCCTTTAGTTGTTTTTAGAAATTCTTCAGATGTCATGGTAGCCTCAAACCAAACTGGAATTTCCATTCCAGGAATTGCGTCCTGAGACACTCTCAATTCCGTTAACTTAAAATTATGAATAACATCCTTTGTTGAAAGTGAAATATTTATAGGTGTATTTACGGGTATGTGAAGCTGATTTACAGTAAAGACGTCATCTTTAGCAAAGTCATCAGAACGATCAATGCCGATTGGATTTTCTGCCTCATCTACAAGATCAACAGAAGTTGTACCAAAAACACCATCGGGCCCTGGATAATGAATATTCCACGCAAATTGCTGTCCAACCACTCTAATCTCCACTACTTCTGGACCTCTTGGAATATCATTAACCCGACTTGCCCATATTGGGAAGGCAAAACCAAAAAGTAAACCAACTTCAATAATAGCGACAGTAACTTCCAAATATGATGAATAATGATTTCTTACTCCATGGTATTCCGCCTTGGGATTACTAGATGCCCTAAACCTAATAAGGGTATAAATAAAAAAGATTCCCCATCCAACAAATAATATTAACATCAGCCAATGTGTAAGAGAAATAATTTGGTCAATTCCTGGCCCTTGAGTGGAAGCGGATACTTTTGGAAGTCCTAATTTTTGAAGTAATTCTAACACTTCGGCTTACCTTTTTTTAGAACCTTTTGATTTTGATAATGAATTTGCGTATTCCTTTGCACGGCGATTTAATACATATATTGAAGATCCTATGCCTCCTAGAACACCACCGGTAACACCCAACATCGTAATAATCGCTTTATTCATGCCTTGAGTAGCAGCAGCATTTGGATCTCCAAAACAAGTTGCACAAGCAAGCACAAACTCAGGAAAAATAATAATTGAAAAAATAATACTTAAGTATAAGGTTTTTCTTTTCATGATATAGTTTTGAATTTTTTAATTACTTGAAACCCATAAACCAATAAACTAATTCCAACTAATAATGAAGCTATGCTAATAATAAGTGATTGATTAAAACTCCATAGCATAAGCCAGAAACTGATTACAATTGAAAGAAAAATGAAAACAATATGAAATGATTTGATTGACATTTTTCTACATTTGAGTATGATTTAACATCGTT
>ENA-UPTF01001765-UPTF01001765.1-marine-metagenome-genome-assembly--contig:-NODE-1765-length-13279-cov-3.770186_pt1 | contig 13279 bp, 14 predicted proteins | sample MGYA00238166_ERZ767019 | MGnify/ENA primary metagenome ERZ767019 (study PRJEB28930, sample SAMN06266391) | marine metagenome | isolation source: Sea water from 250 m depth | place: Atlantic Ocean...
TCAGGACTCACCGGGATTGGATTGGCCAAGGCTGCGGCTGCATCCTTGGCTGCAAACATGCCCTCTTCGGTGATCGGTGCGGGTACGGTCTCGCCACCACTAATGGGAACAGCACCTGTATCGCTCGGTATAGGCGCTTCCTGTGCCTTGATGGGCGCCTGGTCGACCATGTCTTGATCCCAGGGAAATCCCCAACTGAGTACAGTCAACCCAAACAAAAGAACTAACGAAAAACGTTGGTATGACCGTTGCTTGATCCTATGCATCACTCGCCGGCCCATCAATTTTCCTCCGTGAGGTCGCGAACTTCTTCAGCACCGGCGGTTCGCAAGATGGTTTCGGCTTGTTGAACGTTTTCGTTGCTCGCACATGAGACCGATACGGCGAACTTATCGACGGCGGCTTCAGGAACGTAAGGGCGATTTTCATCTTGTTTCCACCAGGCAGTCCAAAGTCCATTCGGAAGCCGAGCGCTCACAAAAAAACCGATTACGGTAAAAACAATCCCGAACAAGATCGTTAATTCGTAAGTAATGATTAGATACGGTGGAAAAGTAATGATGGGCCGACCACCAGTAGGATGGGCGTAAAGCACAGCCGTGATTGCGGCGAGCAGAAACCCCGATACGCCCCCAAAGATTGCACCAAAGAGGGAGAAGCGTTTAATCACCGATTTTTTTTCACCGAGAACTTCCTCCACGCCCTCCATGGGTACAGGAGACATTAACTCGGGAGTTCCAAGATTGGCGGTTTGAATTGACCCCGCTGCAGCAAGCGCTGACTCCGGGTCTCCGAAAAGTCCGACAACGAAACTTGTCATGCGGGACTCCCCTCGGATGCCGCGGGCGTCGATTTCTTAGGCGATTCCATCGTTTCTTTCACTTCGTACATAGACACGCTCGGAAAGACCTTCACGAACAACAAGAAGAGGGTCGTGAACAATGCAAAAGTCCCCAGAAGTATCGATATCTCCACCGCACTTGGAACGTATAAACCCCACGCATCGGGGAGGTATTGTCGCGACAACGACGTGGCGACGATCAGAAAGCGTTCTGTATACATCCCGATGTTGATGGCAATGGACAGCACCAGCATGGGGACAAAAGATGTCCTGAAGCTCTTGAAGGCACAAAGTAGCGGCGCAATGGCGCAGAAAGCGATCATTTCCCAGTACAACGGCGCGTAGAACCCAAACAAACGATAGTTCAGCGCTTCGATTTCTCCCGAGGCACCGCTGTAAAAGCCGGTGAAGACTTCGACGATGTTGATGTAGGTCCACAGCAGAGACAGGACCAGCAGCAACTTACCGAGATTATCGAAATGGAGCTCGGTAATGTACTGACCGAAGTCCATAAATTTTCGGAGTACGAACATCACCGTCACGATACCTGCCGTACCGGAATAGATGGCGCCGACGACGAAGTAAGGGGCGAAAATCGTTTGGTGGAGGGCGGGAACGATGGACATCGCGAAGTCCCAAGACACGATGCTGTGCACCGAAACGGCGAGAGGAATAATGAGCACGGCTAAGAAAGTGTAGGCCCAATGCAGCCTATGCCATTCAGTATCGGTCCCACGCCAACCGAGCGACATGAGGGAATACATAGTATTACGCCACCCCTGGGTGCGGTCACGGACGGCGGCAAAATCGGGGATCGACCCCATGTAAATAAAGATGGTACTACCCGTAAGGTACGTCGTGATGGCCATGACGTCGAATAACAGAGGTGAGCGGAAGTTGGGCCACATTTCCATCTGGTTGGGATAAGGGGCGGCCCAATGAATGAACCAAGGCCTGCCCACGTGGACCATCACCATGATGGCGGCGACAACCAGTGAAAAAAGCGTCATGGCTTCGGCGCTTCGATACATCGCCTTGCGCCAGGAGCTATTGGTAATGTGCAGCACGCAGGATAAAAGTGTCCCTGAGTGGCTAAGACCGATCCAAAAAATAAAGCTCGCGAGATAGGTTCCCCAAACACCTGGGTGGTTCATCCCGGCCGCGCCGATGCCGTAATACAGCTGATAAAACCACGGAAAAAAGAAGCAGATGAGCGTAAAGGCGAAAGCGGTGATCAATGCGATGTAGTAGTTGGGTCCGGTTTCGACAATCGAGCGGACGACATCGTTGTGAATATCCGTGTATTTCAGCTGGTTTAGTTCACCGTCCATCGTTATCCCTCAGCCTCCACTTTCTTGAGATAGACCACGGAAGAATGGGTGTTGAGTTCGTCCAACACCTTGTAGGCTCGAGGGTCGTTGAGGGACTGAGATACCTGGCTTTTGGGGTCGTTTCGATCGCCGAAAACCATCGCCTTGGTCGGACATGTCTGGACGCAGGCCGGCTGTACTTCACCGTCTCGAACGCGGCGCCGCCCGTCGTCTTTGGCGTTGTCCTTGGCTTGCCGAATGCGTTGAATGCAGAACGTGCATTTTTCCATAACCCCCTTTTCGCGAACCGAGACATCGGGGTTTAGTTGCTGGTCTAGCGGACTCTCCCATGCGTGATCGTTGTAGTTGAAGTAGCGTACTTCGTAGGGGCAATAAACAGCACAAGAGCGGGTGCCAATGCAGCGATTGTATATTTGTGTATTGAGCCCATCCTGGTTGTGGTAGGTGGCACTCACCGGACAGACGGTTTCACAAGGTGCGCTGTCGCAGTGCTGACACATCATCGGAATGACATTGAGCTTAACGTCTGGATACTCACCCTCCCAGTAATGCTCCAGCCTCAGCCATTTGATTTCTCGGCCTTTGGTAAACGCGTCTTCCCCAACAATGGGCAAATTGTTTTCGGCTTGGCAAGCCGTGACGCAAGCTCCGCAGCCACTGCACTGATCGAGGTCGATGGTCATGGCCCAGTGGTAATCAAATTCTTCGTAATACCCCGGCTTGCGGTTCTTCCGCCAACCTTCGGTTATGCGATCCAGGAAACTCATGTTGGTATCACCGTTATCGGGATGCTGTTCGTTTGAGCGGTGTGATCATCGCCGCCCGTCGTTTGTACGATGTCCCGCCCGAGATCGCGGGATTTGCCGCTGGTCTTGACGATTTCGACGTGTTTGCCGGTGGCCACAATCTTCACGCGCGTGGCGTTGGATGCGACATTGCCGGAGTTTTCGTCTACTACGGGACTTAGTATTTCGAGAGGGTTCGTTCCGCGGTTACTTGCGTAACGACCGTAATTGGTATGGCCTTGGCCGATGGGCATGGCGATGACGTCGGGGCGGATGGCTGGGTACACCAAAATCGGTGCCCTGACCGCTCCCTCCGGGGATTCAACATCAACCAGATCGCCTTCGGTTAAGCCAAGATCTTTCGCGGTCTTAGGATTCATCTCTACCCAGGAACCGTAGACCACGCTGGTCATGGCGTCTGGGAGCTCTTGAATCCATGGCAGATTGGCGGCGCGACCGTCGTGCATGGTTGACAAGTACGGTTGCAAAACAAACGGATAAACTTCCGCGTCCCCGGAAAAAGTGGGTGCATCGACGCCAATGCTCGCGATCGTGTTCGCATTCGGCCGCGAGGTTTCGGTCATGCGGTGATTTTTCTTGCCCCAAACCCCCGCTTTTAGCAACGCGGTCCAAAACGACTCGAACGATTCGGTCTTGGTGTTCGAATCGCTTTCCTGATAGATCTTATTCCAGCCGTCCTTGATGCATTCTTCGGTGGAGTTCCATGGCATGGGTTTGCCGACCCGACGGGCCAGGTCGAGGACGATGTCGCCAGTAGCTTTGGTGTCGTACAACGGCGCAACGACGGGTTGCGATACGGCGCCAATGGAAAAACCCACGCCCTGCTCTGGAAATGCATCTCCCCAGCTCTCTAAATACGTGTGGCTGGGTAAGACGACGTCGGCCAATGCCGATGTTTCATCGATGAAGCTCGACAAGCTGACAATGAATGGTATTTGTTCCAACGCGGCCTTGAATCCTGACGCAACGGGCATGGTGAAGACTGGGTTGGCGTCGTTAAGAATGAGTACGTCAATTTCGCCGCTACGCGCGCTCTCGGCCAGCTGCGCCAAGGTTTGATAGTTTGCCTGGCGACTGTGTGACGTTGCCCCGCCGGGGTCCGGGTTAAAAATAACCCCGCCCATCTCCCCGACATTGCCGGCGAGATAGTTCAGTGCGTTGATCGCGACAAGGGTGTCCACGCCGTTGCTGTTATTGGCAGCACCGTCTCCGCCGATAGCCAAACTGGGACGAGTGTTTGCGAACGATTCTGCGAGCTGTCTTAACGTGCTTTCGGAGACATCGGTCTCTTGCGCAACTCTTGCCAATGTATACGCCGACAGCACTTCCTGCCACGCGTCGACATCGTCACCCTCATAATGACCACTCGCCACAATGTGATGCGCCAAACCCAACGCCAGGATGCCTTCTGTGCCGGGCCTCGCGGGTATCCACTCGTCGGCCGCGGCGCCGCTTGGAGACATACGGGGTTCTATCTGAACAAAGTGGCCTCGGTGGTCGCCACCGTGCCGACTTTGCGCAAAACCGAGACTGTGGTGAACGGGCGATAACCATCCAGCTAAATAGTCGGCACCGAATGACAGGAGATGGCGGGTATTGGCTAAGTCGTAGTACGGCAATTGCTGTTCGCCGAAGAAACGCTGATTTGCCACGTGCAGCGCGTGCGGATGATCGTAGTCATAGTGGAGGAGTCGGTCTGTACCAAGTCCTTGACCAAAGGCTTCCAGCAACTCAGCAAGGTGCCCGCTAGTGCCGCGGGTTAATACGGCGACGCGATTGCCTCGACCTGCAGCTCGAAGCACGTCGAGCCGAGAAGCGACACGGGTTAAACCGTCGTCCCAGGTAATTTGCGTAAAATCATTGGACCCGCGACCCGCGGCTTGGAGCAGAGGCCCTGTCACACGATCTGGGTTATAGAGGACCTGCAAGCCGGCCTGCCCAACCGCGCACAAGCCACCTTGATTGACAGCGTGAGACGGGTTGCCTTCGATCTTCTTGGCGCGGCCCTCGCGCGTACGCACCGAAATGCCGCAGCCAGCACTGCACATTGAGCACACGCTGTTGTACCACGTGGCTACCCCGCTGCTGTAATCCTCGGGCGCAAGTACATGGGGGATCAGATGCTCCCTTGGGTGCTTGATGGATTCTCTCAGGACCACACCCGCACCAACGCCAACGCCGCCAGCGCCCACGAGTTTGATGAAGTCTCTGCGATCTATATTTGGCATTTCGCTAATCGCCTACTTATGACAGGTCCAGCAGTCGAGGCCGTTGTCGAAACCGCCGTCGTCTACTCGGACGGCTTTCCCGTCCACTACATCGTGTTGTTTGTGGCAGTTGAGACAGAGCCCCATCTCCCAATGATCGTTTTGCGTGGCCCCGACCTCGCTTGTTTCACTGTTCGTGATCTCACCGGTGGTGCTCGCCATCAGCGTGGGCCCGTCGTTGTCTCGGCTGTGAACGGCGATCTTGTCCATGGTCTCAACGGGACCGTGGCAAGTCTGACATGCAATACCAGCCTGAACGTGGCGTTTATGGGTGAAGTGCACGAAGTCGGGTAAATCGTGGACCTTAACCCAAGGGATAGGTTCCTTGTTCTCCCAATACTCACTGACTTGGCGAATGAGTGGGCTATCGGTAGCGACTTCGTTATGGCACCCCATGCACTTGTTTACGCTTGGTACCCCTGCTGAAGGCGAGCGCCGCGCTTCCGTATGACAGTATTGGCAGGGGATCTCATTATCGCCTGCGTGAATTTTGTGGCTGAACGCGATGGGCTGTTCTGGCGCAGATACCTCGGGGTTGTCGGTAATCAAGAAATCGATGAAATAACCCATGAAAACCCCGACGACGGCAACCAACGCGATCAAGGCCGCCGTTCGCAGAGACTTCAGCGCTGGTTGGATGGATACGTTCATGTACTTTGTTCTCGGCCGTCAACCACGCCGGACGTTTTGCCGAATCCATCGCCAAAGGCGTGAATTTCTCGCGCGATCGCATCGTCTTTGGTCGCTCGAAGATATGTATCCGCTAGTTTGTGGATTACTTGATAAAAGTAGTGATTCATTTCTTCGATAGTCATCTCTTCTGTCCACAAATCAATGGCTGCAACCGCCTTTTTCTCGCTGTCCCAAAATGAAAGCATCATGGACTGACATGCCGTGTCACCTTGCTCTTCGCCTTCCGTTGCCTGCCAAGCGATACCGGTCGGCAGGTTTTGGTCGTTAAGTTCGACGGTTACTTTGATTTCGGCAGTTCGTGGCGGCATGCTGTCAACCTGATTCGCTGCGAGGTCGTACGACGCCCTCTGAACTAGATGTTTAATCTCCTCATTATTGTTGTGATGGTCGGTATTCTCGTCGCGCTCGCTAGTGCGCTGTTTTTCTTTGTTAAAGACGGCGGCACAACAGATCGAATGGTCACCTCGCTCGGTGTTCGTGCTGCTCTTGGCGTTGTCTTGCTCAGTCTGTTGGCGCTGGGTTTCATGTACAACCTTGGTTAGAACCAGTAAACGAAGGTAAATAGAAACAACCAAACCACGTCGACGAAGTGCCAGTACCAACTCGTCGCTTCAAACGCGAAATGATTTTCGGGCGTAAAGTGCCCGCTGAAAATACGAAATAACATCACCGCGAGCATGATCGTGCCCATGGTCACGTGTGCACCGTGAAATCCGGTCAACATGAAGAACGTTGACCCGTAAATCCCTGAACCCAAGGTAAGACCAAGGTCGTCAAATGCATGGATATATTCGACCACTTGGAGGATGAGGAATACCACGCCGAGTCCGACGGTCAACGCCAACCAGGCACCCGCGACGATACGATCTCTTTTCTTCAGCGCCCAGTGTGAAAACGTGACAGTTACACTGCTGGTCACTAGGATCAGCGTGTTAATGAAGGGCAATCCCCACGCACCCATGGTTTGGGTTTCCGTGCCACCGGGGGTTAGAAACAGAGGCCACGTGTCGGCAAAGTCCGGGTGCAACAGCGTGTTCGTCCAGAGATTGTTGCCGGCTCCGGCGAGCCACGGGACCGACCAAAGCCGGGCGTAAAAGAGCGCGCCAAAGAATGCCCCAAAGAAAAAGATTTCTGAGACGATGAACCACGCCATTGACTGACGGTAGGACACGTCCATCATGCCACTCATCATGCCGCGTACGTTCTCGGAAACGACATCCTTAAACCAACCGAACATCATGCAGGCGACCATGATCAAGCCGATATAGAAGACCCACTCACCGTATTGGGTTTCGGCACCAACAAACTCGGTGGTTTCATGGATGAAGGTGGCGGCGCCGAAGGCGGCGACAAAGAGCGAAACCGCACCGACGATAGGCCAGTAACTCGTGTGCGGCACGTAATATCGGGGTGCTTGGTCACTCATATTCGATTACTCGACAGCATTGCCATGTGCGTTGCGGTTTCGTTTGAGGGCGCTTTAAACATGGTGTAAGACAACGTCACCGTGTGAATGTCGTTGGGTAATTCATCGCTGATGTAAAACTTGACCGGCATGTGTATCTCTTCGCCGGCTTCTAGCGCTTGCTCATTGAAGCAAAAACACTCGACCTTATTTACGAATTCCGCGGTATGCCCGGGCGAAACGCTCGGTACGGCGCGGCCCGTAACCGAGTACGCGGCCCGATTTCGGGCGTAGTAGTTGGTGATACTGGTTTGACCTAGTTTCACTTTGTATTGATGCGTAGCTGGTCTGAATTCCCATGGCATCCCATTCCCAACACGGGCAAGAAACTGGACCGTGACCTCTCGTCCTGTATCCGATTCCGCCGCGAGCAGTTCAACAGGCCGCCCCGACGTCTTGCCGTTGAGACCCGTTATTTCGCAAAAAACCTCGTATAACGGGACCAGCGCGTAGGCAAAACCGAACATGCCAATGGCTAGGGCGCCTAGCATGATGGTCCCGCGGTATACCTTTGAGCTGTTGTTTAAATCCGTCATGGGTCAAATAACTTACGCTGCCCCTTCACGAGTCTCGGTTTCGTTGATCGGCCATGGCGGAGGCGTTTCAAACGTGTGCAGCGGCGCTGGTGAGGGAATCGTCCACTCAAGCCCTTCCGCGCTTTCCCATACCTTAGCTGTAGCCGGCTCGCCTCCCCGAATCGTCTTAATGACGATGAACAAAAACAGGACCTGGGTGAGACCCAAGCCCATCGCCCCAAAACTCGAGACCAAATTGAAGTCTTGAAATTGGTGCGAATAGTCGACGATGCGACGTGGCATGCCGGCCAATCCCGAGAAGTGCATAGGGAAGAAGGTCAAATTCACGAAGAAAATGGCGGTCCAGAAATGCAATTTCCCCCACCACTCGTCAACCATATGCCCGCACCACTTGGGTAACCAGTAGTACACGGCAGCCATGGTTCCGAAGATAGCGCCCGGATAGAGCACGTAGTGGAAGTGAGCGACAACAAAATAGGTATCGTGGTACTGAAAGTCAGCCGGTACGATTGCAAGCATCAGGCCGGAAAATCCGCCGATGGTAAAAAGAATCACGAACGCGATGGCGAATAGCATGGGCGTTTCGAACGTCATCGAGCCTCGCCACATGGTGGCTACCCAGTTAAAGACTTTAACTCCGGTAGGGACCGCGATCAGCATGGTAGCAAACATAAAGAACAGTTCGCCCGCCAGCGGCATACCGGTGGTGAACATGTGATGGCCCCAGACGATGTAGGAGAGAACCGCAATGGAGGCGGTGGCGTATACCATGGAGTTGTAGCCGAACAATTTTTTGCGCGCAAACGTGGGGATGATTTGTGACGCGATCCCAAACCCGGGCAGGATCATGATGTAGACCTCGGGATGGCCGAAGAACCAGAAGATGTGCTGGAACATGACTGGATCTCCCCCACCTTCGGCGGAGAAGAAGCTGGTTCCAAAGTGGCGGTCCGTCAGGACCATGGTGACGGCTCCGGCCAGGACCGGGATCGCGGTGATTAATAGAAACGCTGTGATTAGCCAGGTCCAGACGAACAACGGCATTTCCATCAACTTCATGCCGGGTGTCCGTAGGTTGAAGATGGTGACCATGATGTTGATCGCGCCGAGAACGGAAGAAATCCCCATCAGATGGACGCCAAAGATGAAGAAGTCCGTGCTATCGGGCCCGTAGGTAGTAGAAAGCGGCGCGTAAAAAGTCCAGCCGAAATTTGGCGCTCCGCCTTCCATGAAGAACGACGAAAGCAACATGCCAAACGCAAACGGCAAGATCCAAAAGCTGAAGTTATTGAGCCTAGGTAAGGCCATGTCGGGCGCGCCGATCATCAGCGGTATTTGCCAATTGGCCAATCCGACGAACGCCGGCATCACGGCTCCAAACACCATGATCAAGCCATGCATCGTCACGAGTTGGTTGTAGAACCCCGGCTCAACCAGTTGGATTCCTGGCATGAACAATTCGAGCCGAATGCCCATGGCCAAAGCGCCGCCGACAAAAAACATCGAGAACGCAAACCACATGTACAACGAGCCGATCTCTTTGTGATTCGTCGTCAATAACCAGCGCGACACGAAGGCTGAAAGGCCGGAGCGGTGGGGTACGTGTTCTGCGTGAGCGACCATTACAAGTTTGCCTTACCGAGACTCAAAGATTGTGAGGGGTTGAACGATGTTGTCGTCGGGTTGATTAGTCCAGGCATTGCGTTCGTATGTAATCACGGCGGCAATATCTCGATCCGACAGTTGGGGTGCCCAGGCTTGCATCTCGGTCCCTGCCAAGCCGTTCATAACGCGATCGATATGTGCGGCCATCGGACCCACGGCAATCTCGCCACCGTCTAACGCGGGATAGGTGGTGCCCTGTCCCGCCCCATTGGGTTGGTGGCAGGTGGCACAGTTAGCCAAATAGACCTCCTCGCCAATCGACATCAGCTCAGCTAATGCCCAAGTTTTTTCGCGATCTGCAACGGCCTGTCCGGAGGCGAGTTGCTTGGCGATACGTTGGTCTTCGATCCACTGATCAAATTCGTCCTCGGATCGGACTTCGACCACGACGGGCATGTAGGCATGGTCTTTTCCGCAGAGTTCGGTGCACTGACCACGGTAGGTGCCGGTTTCGGGGACGTTGGTCCAGGCTTCATTGATGAACCCGGGGATTGCATCCTGTTTCACCGCAAAGTCAGGCACCCACCAAGAATGTATTACGTCGTTGGATGCGGTGAGAAGTCGAACTTTTCGATTTGTGGGTAGTACTAGGGGGTTGTCGACTTCAAGCAGGTAATGCTCGTTGGCGTCGCGGCCAGCCTTGCCGGCCACTACGTCCCCATCTGGCAAGTCACAAAATGTATCGGCGAGGAGCCACTCGCCGCAGCTGTTTATTTGCTCGCGCGGCGTTGACATGTTGCTATAAAAGCCGATGTCGTGTTCTAGGTACTGATAATGCCACTTCCATTGGGATCCAGTGATGAGCACGGTTAGGGCCGCGTCGCTATTGTCCTCGATTTCGGCCAGCATTTTGGCGGCTGGATAGGCGAGGATGGCGAGAATCACCACGGGGATGAACGTCCAAACGATTTCTACGCCCAAATGCTCATGAAAATTGGCGGGTTCTGGGTGCTTGGAACGTCGGTGGGCAAAAATGGTGTAACCCATGGCGCCGAAAACGATGACGCCGATCACAATGCATACCCACAGCATAACGGTATGAAGCATGTGAATGTCCTGGCTCATCGCGGTGACGCCTTCGCGCATGTCCAGATCGACGGCGAACACGACTTGCGGAACGATCAACAACAATGTGCACAGGCCGCGTAAGCGCCCGCCGGTGGAAGAAATCAAAGCTCTAGCCCAGTGTGATTAACTAATTCGTGTCTAAATTACTTCGTCCGTACTTCTGGTTCTGACCCTTCAGCCGAACCGCAACCTAGGGTTTCGATTGATCCAATCAACCAGTCGAAACCAACAACTGGTGACCTACGTCACGCCCCGCGATTGCCCGGCGTGACGCGGCGGCGTAACAATAAATGAGAACGTTCAACGCTGCAATTGGTTAAAGGTGCGAAGACGGTTTTCGCCGTCCCAGTCGCGGTATCTAATGGCATCTTGCCGCGACGAGTCCACACCGTGTGGTGTCACCATAAATGCTTCACCATCAATGGTCGCCTTGGTAGGAGTTCCCTGCCAATTAATATAAGAAAGCGTTCGTTTTGCATGGGAATGCCATTTGCCTTCTTTTTGAGGTCGGTGTTCGAAGGCTTCATCGCGGATCCAAGCGGTCCAATTACTTCCATTCCAGGTCACGAACTCCAATTTGTGTTGCGCCCAGGGTTCGTTAACGGTGGCCGAACTCGGATGACCACTTGCGTCATACGCGATTTTCGCGGCGACGATGGTGCACAAGGCGGCGGCAAATACTCCCAATACGATCTTGGTCATGGTCAATCCTGGACAGCGTTAACGTTGTTGCTTGTGTCCATCCAATCGTTGTAAAGCGTTCCAACGAGTCGAGCGATGTTGGAAAAAAACCAAAGAACGCTCTCGCGGACCTGAGACACAGTCAAGCCTGGGGGAGAAGGATCGCATTGTGTTGAATAAGACGCAAATAACGAGTCGACGATTGCAGGTATCGTCAAGTTGCAGGTATCCCCGACTGCCAACCCTAATGTACATTGGTCGCTTCGCGGTCGGTAGGGTGTCGAACCCTTGCACGCATGAACTCCACTAAGCTCGATCTCATACCATGACGCTTCTGTCGTTTTGCCAGTGGCTTGCATCGACCAAGTGGAGCATTGCGCTCCACGAGTCGTTCTATATGTATCCGCTAATCGAATCCACCCACGTCGTCGCGTTGTTTTTGTTTGCCGGGACGATCGCCATGGTGGACCTCCGTTTATTGGGGGCTGTTTTTCGCGAGGTTCCTATATCCGAGATTAATGCGCGCATCTTGCCGTGGACGGTGGCGGGTGCCGTGATCATGGTGTCGACAGGCATCCTTCTTTTCTACGCCATTCCGGTTCGCACGTACCAGAGCCTTTGGTTTCGGTTCAAAGTCGTATTCCTCTTGGTGGCTGCAATCAATGTCTGGATCTTCCATCGGCGCGTACAAAAAAACCGGGCTGACTGGGATTCGGACCGTCGCCCGCCATTCGCGGCGCGGGTTTCCGCCCTGATATCGCTATCCATGTGGGCTGGCGTGATCGTGTTTGGGCGGATGATTGCGTACAACTGGTTCGATTGTGACCGACCACAATCGGATTTTGTGTACTGGTTATCGGGCTGCGTTGTTGAGCTCGTGGACGCATGAGCCTGTTAGACCTTTTTGAGTCGTTGGAGCAATCTGGAATCGGCTTGCTGGTTAGGGAATCTTTGTGGCTGTTTCCAGCACTGGAGGCGGTTCATCTACTCGGACTGTCGTTACTCGGCGGTTCTTTGTTGCTGGTGGACTTACGATTATTGGGGCTGGGGGTGCGGTCCCGAACGTCCGAACAGATGATGGTAGCGGCAAAGCCTTGGTTGTTGATCAGTCTTCTGATATTGATCGGGACGGGCGTCCCGCTTTTTTTATCCGAAGCCGTGAAGTGCTACTACAATTATTCGTTCTGGGTGAAGATGAGCGCGCTGGCAATCGGTCTTCTGTACACCTTTTTGATTAAACATCCGGTTATTAGACGCGGAGCAGTTCCTACCGTCCGCGCGGGCCTGGGCATTCTATCGCTTGGAGTATGGCTCACGGTTGCTGGCGCAGGTCGTTGGATTGGTTTTTCTTGATAAGGAGGGTTAAGGACGATGCGATTGCTTCTTGGATTAGGGGTTTTGTTGTTTGCATCCTCGTTGACAGCGGGGGTTACGGTACAAGATTTACAATGGATGTCGGGCACCTGGACCGGATCGGTAGGCGGCCCGGTTAAACTCCAAGAAAATTGGACCGTTCCTGAAGCAGGCTCGATTCAATCCTTGGTTCGTATGACGGCGGGTGATACGACGACGATGGTGGAACTCATCGTTATTGAAGATATTGACGACGGTCTACAACTGCACATCCAGCAATGGGACAAGGGGTATGTGCCCCGCGCTGGAGGCGCACAGCGAATGACGATGGAATCTGTGGGCGAGAATTTCGTCAAGTTTAAGGACGCAAGCGGCGGGGGCTTAAAGACGCTTCAGTACAGTAGACCCGGGAATGCGAGCACCTTCGTCATTGATATCGTGACGGCGATGGGTCAGCCCATGAAAATCGAGCTTCAGGGCGATTAAGCCCATCGGGTTTGCTTGTCGGCGTGAGGCTTATTTCCAAGGGCGTCAATTTGCTGGCGGTGTGCACCGTAGTGTACGTCCGTTAGA
>ENA-UPTF01001766-UPTF01001766.1-marine-metagenome-genome-assembly--contig:-NODE-1766-length-13275-cov-3.876724_pt1 | contig 13275 bp, 14 predicted proteins | sample MGYA00238166_ERZ767019 | MGnify/ENA primary metagenome ERZ767019 (study PRJEB28930, sample SAMN06266391) | marine metagenome | isolation source: Sea water from 250 m depth | place: Atlantic Ocean...
GAATGGATTCTGTACAAGCTACTATTTTAGAAATTAATGAAATTTAGTTGGATTTTTTAAACTCTACGTTTGGTTCCTCGTTTTGGTTTGGAATGACTAGTAAACCACCTTCATGAAGTTGTTTTAAAAGTTGCATTACTTCTTTTTCTACCTGAGAACGTTGTAATCCAGTCTGTTGTGCAAAAAGATCTACTAATTCTGTAACCTTCCTTTCTCCATTACATGATCTCCAAAAGTCGATAATTGCTTGGTTTACCATGAACCCTTGGTCATGTTCATTAGCTAGCATCACAGAACCATCCTCTTGTTTTACCATTTTACCTACTCCTTGTGGTAACGCTGTTTCATAGTTGATTGGTGCAGGTGTAGATTCATTTCCAAAGCCCTTCATTTTTGCTTTAGCCTCATCTGACATCTTATCCATAGACCATGGAGGATCCCAAACTATGTCAACTTGAACGTTATTTACGCCAGGGACCTTCTTTGCATATCTGGTAACATCATCAACCATAGTATCATGTAGTGGACATCCTTTGGTAGTCATTGTCATTTTGATGTTAACATCATTATTGTCAGATACATCAATTCCGTAAATTAGACCCATATCTACAATACTTAGAGGAACTTCTGGATCCATGCATTGTTTAAGTGAGTTGTTAATTTGCTCTTCAGTAACTGTGCTCATTTTTTTCTGATGATTTCAAATCAATAAAAACTTTTTATTTTTTAGCTTCGAATAATTTTTTGATAGACTCCTCAAATGGTGGTTTTGCTATACCATTTTCAGTTATAATTCCAGAAATTAGTTCAGGTGGGGTCATATCAAAGGCAGGGTTAATCACATCAATCCCGTCAGGTGCAGTTTTTGTATCTCCAATTCCAGTTACTTCACTTGCTTTTCTTTGTTCTATTACTACATTCTCAGGATTGCTCTTAAGGTCAAATGTTGATAATGGTGCTGCAACATAAAATGGGATGTTGTGTTGTTTTGCCATAGTAGCAACCTGATACGTTCCGATTTTATTGAATACATGGCCTGTACGCAATATCCTATCTGCACCAACTACAACACCATTTACAAGACCATTTGCCATAGTATAACCAACTGCTGTATCTGGAATTAAGCTGACATCTATTCCATCATGTTTTAGCTCAAAGGCTGTAAGTCTTGAACCCTGTTGAACTGGTCTTGTTTCCGTGGCGATAACTTTAATATTTTTTCCACTTTCATTTGTAGCACGTATAACACCTAAAGCTGTTCCATATGCTACTGTTGCTAAAGCACCTGCATTACAATGAGTCATTATCGTATCGTTATCTTGAAATAATTCTGCACCGTTTTTTCCCATCTTTTTGTTAATGCTGACATCTTCTTCCGCCATGTCCTTTGCCTTGGCAATAACAGTATCTCTTATTTCAGATACTGTTTTACCTTGTTTTGCGATCTGCATTATTTTTTCCAGCCCCCAAGATAGATTAACTGCTGTAGGTCTTGTTTCAAAGAGTGTTTTTTTTGCCTTTTCTAGATCATGCAATAAATCTTCTTTAGTTTTAGCCGAGCTTTGTAATACAGCGAGTGCCATTCCAAATGCACCTGATACCCCAATTGCTGGAGCTCCACGAACAACTAAAGTTCTAATCGCTTCTGCAATATCGTTGTAATCAGTATATTTTACAAAAACCAGTTCATTAGGCAATTTAGTTTGATCAATCATAACCACAGAATCGTTCTTCCACTCCACAGTATGCAATTCCATTGTAATCTCAAATTAGTTAAAACTGGTTATATTGCTTACCTATTGCTATTTAGAACAATCATTTAGTAGTTAACCATTTTATTATCCTTGAAGTTTCAATAACAACTGATGAAAATTTCTGATCTTCAAAGATATGATTCTAGTAAAATGCATGAAGCGTATGAAAAATGGCCCGAAATAGCCGAAGAAAATTATTTTTCAAAGAACTTACAAAAAATACAGCTTAAGAATATAGATCATATTGTGTTTGCGGGTGTTGGGGGCTCTGGTACTATTGGTGATGTGATTTCATCAATTCTATCAAAAAATGATATTCATGTTAATGTTGTAAAGGGATATCTTCTTCCAAAAACTGTTGATCATAAAACACTAGTGATCACAACTAGTGTTTCAGGAAATTCTACGGAAGCTCTAACAGTTTTACAAAATGCAAAAAAATCCAAAGGCAAATTTGTAGCATTTTCTTCTGGGGGTAAAATGAAAAAATATTCGATGAAAAACAAAATACCATATTATGAAATTCCTGAGATCCATTCACCACGTTCGTCTTTTCCTTGCTATCTATATTCAATTTTGAATGCGCTAGAAGATGTAATTCCAAATAAAAAACAAGATATTAAGGAATCAATCTCTATGTTAGTGAAAACAAGAAAAAAAATATCTTCGACTAATTTGACAGATTCAAATCCAGCCTTAACATTAGCTAAATGGATTTCAAATTTTCCTGCCATTTATTATCCATGGGGATTACATTCTGCCGCTATAAGATTTAAAAATTCATTACAAGAAAATGCAAAAATGCATGCTCTGGCAGAGGATATAATAGAATCTTCTCATAATGGAATTGTAGCTTGGGAGAAAAGATCAAAAATTAAACCAGTATTGATCATGGGTAATGACGATTACATAAAAACTAAGGAAAGATGGAAAGTGATTAAGGAATTTTTTAAACTAAATAAAATACCATACAGAGAAGTTCACTCACTACATGGTAATATTCTAACGAAGATTGTAAACCTAATTTATCTTTTAGATTACACAAGCATCTACTCAGCTGTCTTATCTAAAACTGACCCCACACCTGTGAAACCTATAGAATTCATTAAAAGTAGAATTTAGTATAATATCATGGAAATGTTAAAAGCATTAGTATTTTGAGGTACATAGGACTTTGAAAATAAAGAAATTGTTTGATGTCTCTGATAGGATTGTAATCCTAACTGGAGCTGCTGGATTTTTGGGAAAGGAATTTGCAAATGGGCTAAGTCAAGCTGGGGCTCATGTTGTGTTAGCGGATACAAATTATAAAGCATGTAAAAAATTAGAATTAGAATTTAAAAAAAAATTTAATGTTTCTCCACTTGCAGTTAAGTTAGATGTTACTAACAAAAAATCTGTTAAGAATATGATAGAAAAAACACTAAAAAAATATTCAAAGATAGATGTTTTAATCAATAATGCTGCTTTCCAGGGTACAGTAGGCAAACAAAGAGTTGTAGGCCTGACAGACATGCCTGTATCAGTTTGGAATAAAGGAGTAGATGTAAATCTTACAGGTGTTTTTTTGGTTAGTCAAGAAGTTGGAAAAGTGTTTTTAAAACAGAAAAATGGTGTGATTATTAACATATCTTCAACTTATGGTATGATTGCAGCTGATCAACGAATTTATGGTAAAAGTGGACAAAACTCTATGCCATTTTATGCAGCAACAAAAGGAGGACTCCTAAACCTAACAAGATATTTTGCATCATATTGGAATAGAACTGGAATTAGAGTTAATGCTATTTCACTTGGAGGAGTTGAAAGGGTTGAAGTTCAAGGAAAAAAGTTTATCAAAAATTATTCATACAAAACGATGCTTGGAAGAATGGCTAGAAAGGAAGAATATGTTGGTGCCATATTATTTTTAGCGTCTGATGCTTCATCATATATGACAGGTTCAAATTTAGTTATTGATGGAGGATTCACAGCTTGGTAATTTTACTATTCAATATTTCCTAGAAGTTATAAACATCTAGATTATCATTCAACCAAATGGAAACTAATAATTGTAAAATAAGATTAGTAAATGAAAGAGACATACCAATTCTATATGAACATTTAAGAGAGTTTGTGGAAACGCCAAATGCAAGTACATCTGGAAATCCTCTTCCACCTTACGATGAATCAAAAAAATTTATTATGAAATATCTCATTGACAATAAAAATCATGAATATGATAAATGGTATATTGTTTTGGATGAAAATGAAAATATTGTAGGTAATGTATTTTTAAATAAAAAAAATATGATCGCCTACCATATTCTCAAAAAATATCAAAGAAAAGGATTTGCAGAATCATCTGTAAAATTAATGATGAAAGAAAATCCTAGGAAGAGATTTTTTGCAATAGTAAATATGAAAAATGAACCTTCATTAGAATTCGTCACAAAACTTGGGTTTAAAAAGAAATCAGTAATTTTTGAAAAAATTGAATCCGATTATGAATAAGAAGAAAATTACTGTAATAATTGAAGCTAGAACTAATTCAAGTAGATTACCGAATAAAGTGATAGCAAAAATTGAAGACAAACCTATGATTTTTTACGTTATTAATAGAACGAAGAAAATTAAATCAGTTGAGCAAGTAGTGTTGGCTACTACAAAGGAAAAAAATGATCAAGTATTATTAGAAATAGCAGAAGAAAATGGGATAATAGGTTTTGCAGGTGATACTAATGACGTTTTAAATAGAGATTATCAATGTGCATTGAAAGTTAGTGCTGACCCAATTATTAGAATTACAGGTGATTGTCCACTATTGGACCCTAATGTTGTAGAAAATATGCTTCAGTTCTTTTTAAAAAATAATTATGATTATGTATCTAATAGGATAACTCCAACATACCCAGATGGTCTGGATGCTGAAATTTATTCATTTGAAACGTTACAAAAAACTGCACAAAAGGCTAAATGGAGTTCAGAAAGAGAATTAGTTACAACTTATATCACAAAAAATCCTAAAAATTTTAAAATTTTTAATTATGAACAAAAAACTGACTTATCAAATCTTAGATGGGCTATTGACCAAAAAGAAGATTTAAAGTTTGTAAGAGAGGTATACTCAAAAATGAAACCAAAAACTGATTTCTCAATGACTGAAATGTTAGAATTGATTTCAAAAAATCCATATTTGTCAGAAATAAATAATGGTATAATGAGAAACGAAGGACATTTAAAAATATACGAGAACGATAGACTAGTCAGGTAACTCATTTAATTTTTTTAGTGGGAGGCATTTTCATAGTCCACACAGTTTGAGGTATATTTCCTTCCAAAAATTTTTGGTAATTATCATTAGAAACTTTGCTAACGATTTCTTTACATATATCATTTAATGTTTCCAATGTCATGTTAATATCATCATGAGAATGTGAATAAGAAACAAAACACTGACCGGGAGGAAAAAAAATGCCTTTCTTAACCATCTCTTGTAAAAGTAATGCTTTCAATGATTCGGAATTCTCATTTTTTGAATTTTTACAATCAATTTTCATTCGCACTGGATAGCCAGTCATCTTAGCATTCAAATTATTTTCTTTTGTGATTTTATTCCATTCGTTAAATAGGATAGAGCCGGTTTCCCAACAATGTGAAATAGTATTTTTTTCTTTCATTTCATTAATAACAGCTTTAGTTCCTGCCATTGAAAGTGTCTCACAATTATTTGTAGAGGAAACCCAAAGATCATCAAAGACTTTCATAAATTCAGATGGTCCAGTTAACGCAGCTATTGGTAATCCATTTCCCATTCCTTTGCCAAAACAAACCAGATCTCCTTTAATATCAAAAAATTTTTGTGCACCACCAATATCAAATCTAAAACCAGTCACAATCTCATCCAAAATTAGAAGGCTACCATTTTGGTCAGCAATTTTTCTTACATTTTTCAAGAAATCTGAATTTGGTTTTTCAAAAACCGTTGGCTCTAAAACAATTGCAGCTATCTCATTTGGGTTATCCACAAATATTTGTTCCAAACCATCGCTATCATTATACTCAAAAATATTTATCAAATCTTTATTAAACTCTGGAACTCCTCCATCTCTGCTCACAACTGCAGCCCACCAATCATGCCATACTCCACCACTTCCACAATAAGCTATTTTATTCCTCTTTGTGATATATCTCGCAGCTCTAACTGCAGCAGTTACTACATTAGATCCAGATTTTTCAAACTTTACCATTTCTGCATGTGGTATAGTACGCGTTAATAGTTCAGATAATTCAACCTCAATTGGATGAGGTAATGAAAACAATATACCATCTTTTAGTTGTTGAATGATTGCATCATTCACTGCTTTGTAATTATAACCTAAAGTTATAGGACCTATACCACATAAATAATCAAGATAATCATTTCCATCCACATCAATAAAATGTGAACCGTTAGCAGATTTTACATAAACTGGAAACACACCCTCAACAAAGCTATGTGCATTACGTGAAAAAGTACCTGTTAAATGAGGTATGACTTTACTTGCTCTATCTTGTAATTTATTTGAATTAGTTAGATTTTTTGGCATATGTATTTTCCAAAAAAATTATAATTAATAGTTTCTTCTAATTAATACCATACAAACCAGTGTAATGGGTAATACATGCTAAACAGTCAGGAGGAAGTTAGAATGAGTTTCTCAGGCTGCCTGGAAAAGTAGTCACAAAATTACAATTATCATAAGAAATATTTATTTCTCAATCAAAATCTTGATTTCATATTGAAAAAAAAATACATGACTTTCTTAACTCAAACTGATGTTGATCCAAATACGATTATCTCCGTTCTTAGACAAGGTCACTCTCATTTTACTAATGAAAGTGACAAAAAAATCTTAGAAACTATTCTGAAAAATTTTGAAAGTGAGGATTTCTCGTTGTTGACTACTCAGGAGATACAATATTTGCAAAGAAATACTCAAGAAAGATGGGCGAAATATCTTGTTCATAGACATAAATTCAATTATTATGAAAATTCTCACGTATTACCTGATTTTCCTATTTATCTAATACTTGAACCTGTTTCTGCTTGCAATCTAAGATGTCCATTTTGCTACCAAATAGATGAAAAATTTACTTCAAGTAAACAGATGGGAATGATGAAGTTAGAAGTTTTTAAAAAAATTATTGATGAAGCAGCAAGCTCCGGAACAGAGGCAATAACTTTAACCTGTAGAGGTGAACCTACTCTTCATCCACAACTTGGTGAGATGTTAGAATATTGTTCTGGTAAATTTGTAGAACTTAAAATGAATACAAATGCAACAAAATTAAATGAAAAACTTATTCACCAAATTTTAAAGAGTGGAATGACGGATTTAGTTTTTTCTGTAGACTCGTATTATAAAGAAGAATTTGAATCACTAAGAGTTCGAGCTGTATTTGAAGAAGTTGTAGAAAATATCAAAAAATTCAAAGAGATTAGAGAAAAATATTATCCAAAATCTAGTTGTGTCACTAGAGCTAGTGGTGTACAAGTATCAGAAAAACAAAATCCACAAAAATTTGAAGAGTTTTGGAAGCAATATGTAGATTTTGTGGTTATGGTAACAATGATGAACAAATGGGATATTTACAATAACTCCACGGATGTAGCGGGTACTTCTCCTTGTCATTATCTTGGTAGAAGTTTGTGTATCTACTTTGACGGTTCTGTAATACCCTGTGACTATGATTATGAGGCTAAATTATCTTTAGGAAAAATGGATGATTTCAGTATTAAGGAGATTTGGGAGGACCAGAAATATAAAAAAATGTTTGATTCACATAAAAACGGTAAACGAAGTAATTATTTTCCTTGTGATAGATGTCCTGTTGGCAATTAACATAGGAATAATCGGATATAGAAATCACGCTGGAAAGCTAATTTCTTTCTTGGAAAAAAATTCAGAATGTAAAATTAATTGCATATATCACCCAACAAAATCTCTTGATGATAGATTTACAAGTGATTTTAACGATCTGTATGGTTGTGATGCAGTTATAATTGCATCTCCTAACAAAACACATTATCAATATATTGAAAAACTGACTAAAAATTTTCAGGGATATATTTTTTGTGAGAAACCACCTGTGATATGTCTTGATGATTTGAAAAATCTTGAAGAATTGCCTGACGAATGGAAGAAAAAAATTTTCTTTAATTTTATGCTTCGCTTTAGTGATCTTAATGACTTGATTAAAAACAAAATAAACTCTGACGAATTAGGTACGATAATACATATAGATATTTATGGCACAAAGGGCTTCGCGTTTAAAAAAGAATATCTTAATTCTTGGCGTGCGGATGGAAAAACCAATTTGCATAACATACTTGATGCAAATACTATACATCATCTTGATTTAGTTAATCTATATCTAGGAAAAATTGATAAATTGACATATTTTCCCTCATTGGTTTCAAAAAATGGAACCTCATTTGATACAGGTTATGTCATATTAAGATATGAAAACGGTGCAACTTTATCAATTTTTAATTCTTATGCAACTCCATTAATTAATGAAGTTTCGATTATAGGTACTAATGGTTATCTCACAATTAGAAATAATCATCTCGAAATTCAATCACCTAGAGACACTTTTGACGAAAATGGGTTATTTACATATCCACCAATTTCTTTTCAATCAGATTTTTCAATTACAAATGATGGTGAAAATTCATTGAAAAAATCTCTTGATTACTTTATTTCTTATGTTAAAGAAAACAAAAAATTTGATTTAAATCACTTTGACACCAGTATGCAAACAAATCGTCTAATACTAGAACTGAAATCAAAAACTAATGCAGGAGATTAAGTATTTCTCTGCTAACTCGTTTAGCTCCAAAACCGTCAACGATAGATTTACTTTTTAATCTATTTTTTTTATTTCTTCTAATAACATATTTTATAAATTTCTGAATTCTTATCTTTGTTTTTTTATTTGGAAAACCTAAATTAAATGCTATACCCTTTTTTTCCCATTCCTTTGCGGTAGCTAATTGGTGTTTATACTGGCAAATGATTGCAAAAGGAACACCTAATGATGCAAATTCATAAGTCGTTATCCCACCAGCGCAAATACCGAATCTAGAATTTAAAATTTCTTTTTTAAGATTACGAGTTTCATTTATAATTTCAAGATTGTTAGTAAATTTTGATTCAACTCTTTTCACTAGTTTAGATTTTGATGTTGCATGTCCCAAGATAATTTTTACTTTAATTTTATCTAAAGAATTTTCAAGTTCTTGACAAAGAATTTCTACAATATTTTGTTCATCAAATCCTCCGAAGGTTGCTAAAATTAAATATTTTTTTCTATTTTGGTTATTAGTACTCTCATATTTCTTATTTAGAATTTGATATTTGGGTCCAAGTAAACATCTAGTACCAAATTTATTTCTTGAAATATTATTTTCAAATCCTATGAACCCATTAATTACCAAATCTGCCTTATAATCAATTTTTTTTACATCTGAAATAACTACAGTTTTGATATATTTACACATAGATTTGGCATAAGTTTTTGTTATTGAATCATGTTTAATGACTATCAGAATATCTATATTCCTTTTTTTCACAAATTTTTTGGTTTGGTTAATATCTGATTTAACACCAAGTCCTTTTTTTAATGAAAACAAGTTTTTAAAATTATATCTTCGTAACAGATCAATCGCTTTCCCATAGTCTTCCACAAGAAAAAAAATTTCGGCAGACTTGAATTTTGGTGCTAAATTCATCGCATGATAAATATGGCCTAATCCATATTCCTTATTTCTTGCACGTCCACCCGAAATCCTAAAAAGAATTTTTATTTTTTTCTTTCTCACTAGCAATTTTAGTTTATATTATTATTTAGTTTTTTTTGATAATCTATGAATTAAACGTAAAGTTTTTAGACATATCAACACTCACTAATTCGAATTGGCAAATAATTTGGATACAACCTGTTCTTATCTTGAAATCGATGGAAGAACTATTGGTCCACATAAACCCACATATTTTATTGCAGAAGCTGGGTTGAATCATAATACAGATATTAAATTAGCAAAAAAATTGATAGAAGAAGCACATAATTGTGGAGCTGACGCAGTGAAATTCCAGACATTCAAATCAGAAAAATTCTTAACTACAACAAGCAATTATTATGATGGATTTAAACAGGCAGAACTTGCTTATGATAAATTTGCAGAATTGAAAGATTATGCTAAGGGTGTAGGGATCACATTTTTTTCTGCACCATTTGATATAGAAAGTGCAAATTTTTTAAAAAAAATTGGTGTGCCATGCTTTAAAATAGCATCAGGTGATCTTACTGATCTGCCACTGATAAAGCATATAGCTAAAATGAATATGCCTATGATAATTTCAACTGGATTAGCAACTATGGAAGAGGTTGATGAGGCAGTTAACTTGTGTATGTTTCAAAGCAATAAAAAAATTGCATTACTACATTGTGTTGCACATTATCCAACAGACCCTGAGGAAGCTAATCTCTTAGCAATGGATACTATGAGAAAAAGGTTTCATCTTCCAGTAGGATATTCAGATAATGGGGAATCATTGTTGGTAGACATTGTAGCTGCAAGTATGGGTGCAAATTTAATTGAAAAACACTTTACAATAGATAGAAAATTACCTGGACCGGATCATTTTTTCTCAATTGATCCTCCCAGATTAAAAGACCTGATTTCAAAAATAAGAATAATTGAGCAAATGCGTAGTGATGGTATAAAATTACCACAAATTTCAGAAGTAAAAAATAGACAAGATACACGAAAATCTATTACAGCTGCCCAAGACATAGATGAAAACGAAATAATTACAGCAGAGAAATTATTAACCAAAAGACCAGCTATTGGAATAAAACCAAAATATTTTGAACGAATTATTGGTAAAAAAGCAAATAAGAAAATTAAAAAAGATACCGCAATACAATGGGAAGATATATTTTAAAAGATTGAAAAAATATTTGAAAATTTTAATCACTGGAAGCTCAGGATTTATTGGAACAAGTTTTATTTCAAAATATTATAACCATTTCAATATAATTCCAATCATAAGAGATGCCAAAAAAAAGAAAAAAGTTCAGACTGCAAAAAAAAATAGAGTAGAAATAGCATCGATTGAAAATGAAAAAATTATAAAAATAATAAAAAAACATGAGCCTGATATTGTTCTACATTTAGCAAATTTTGGAAGTGTGATAGATTGCGAGAAATCTAGTAATAATGCGTTTAAGGTAAATGTGAATGGTATAGTTAATGTGATTTCTGGATGTGTACAAACAAACGCAAAACTAATTTTTATTTCATCACGGGAAGTTTATGGGGAAACATTGAAAGGATTAAGTACTGAAAATGATAATCCTAACCCAAACAATGTATTAGGAATTACAAAATTGTTAGCAGAAAATATGATAATAAACGCCTCAAAGCACTTTGATCTTGATTATACAATCATACGTGCATCAAATGTTTATGGAATAAATGGTACTAAATTTGTAGTAGGTAAGATGATAAACTCTGCATTACAAAAAAAGAGGATTATTGTTAATGGTGGAAACCAACGTCTGAATTTAATTCATGTTAATGATTTACTAGATGTGATAAAACTTGTTATACAAAAAAAGAAACTCTCTTCAAAACAAATTTTTAATGTAGGATCAAATGATAATATATCAGTAAAGGAATTAGCTAAGTATATTGCAATAACAATTGGTAAAGATGTTAAAATAGAAATAAAAAAACCAATTAAAGAAGAAACGTCAAATTTTAAACCAAGTATAAAAAAACTGAAAAAAATTTTAGGATTTACACCAAAAATATGCTTAAAGAAAGGGATAAACGAAATAATTTCTAATAACAAAACTCATGTAAAATGAAAAATAAAGCAGTTTTTTTAGACAGAGATGCTAGACGTAAAGGAATACTTCTAGAAAATGATCAAACACTTCTAGAAATTGTTCAAAATCAACTTAACTAAACTACAGTATCTAGGAATTTGTATAAGTGAGAATTTTTTAAATAATAATCAACAGTTTTTTTCAGTCCATCTTCAAGACTCACGGTAGGCTTCCAGTCTAATATTTTCATTCCTTTTGAAGGATTACAAACTAATCTTCCAGCTTCACCTGGACTAATTTTCCCTGTAAAATTAGGCTCCATTTTTGCTCCCATAATTTTAATAATCAATCTTGCCAGAGTAGCAATATCAGTTTCAATACCTGTACCTATATTCATAGCTTGACCAATAACATTATCAGCTAATCCTAACCTAGTATATGCGTCAGCGGCGTCAGTAACAAACATGTAATCTCTGCTTTGTTTTCCATCTCCATAAACACACGGAGTTTTATTATTATGTATTTGTAAAATAAACTTTGGAATCGCTTTTTCAATACTTTGTCGTGGTCCGTATATTCCAAAAAATCTCGACATAACTACTGGTAAGCCATATGTGCAATAATATGCAAACATCAATCTATCCGACGCTACTTTTCCAGCTGCATATGGACTTCTAGGTTCGAGAGGATGATTTTCTTCTATAGGAACAGTTTCTGGCTTTCCATATACCTCTGCACTTCCTGCGTGAACAACTCGTTTAACATTATTAATTCTAGATGCTTCCAAGACATTCATTGTACCTAATGTGTTTGTTTGATAAGTTTCAACTGGATTGTAAAGTGAGTATTGAACATGACTCATTGCTCCTAAATGATAAATAACATCAATTTCTTTGGTTTCCTCAAGTAAAAGTGAAAGATCAGTAATATCACCCCATCTTATTTTCAGTTTATCAATTAAATGAGGAATTGATTTTATTTCGTTACTTGAATTTCTTCTAATTAACGCAGTAACATTCGCACCTAATTCAACTAATCTATCACAAACAAAACTAGGTATGAACCCATCAGCTCCTGTTACCAAAACATTAAGATCGTTAAATTGTTCTAAATTCACAAACTGATTTTTTATAACCAATTAATAAATAAAACCGATTTTAACTGCCAATGTGTTATTAGGGAGATCACCACTTCGCATAAGTTTTGTTGGTGGTGGGACAGACTTGGAAGAATATCATAAGAAATATGATGGATATTCTATTTCTGCTACAATTGATAAATTTACATTTGTTGCCGCTAAATTACGAGATGATAAAACATACCAAGGTTTATCGCCTGATTATCACACATATTTTTCATCAAAAAAACTTCGAAACATTCAACCTGAGTTTGGCCATGCAATAGCAATAACCTGTTTACAGGAAATGAAATTTTCTAATGGTATAGATCTGTTTTATTCTGCTGATGTTGCACCCGGTTCTGGTCTAGGCGCTTCTTCTTCATTAGCATCTAATATTGTAAACATAATTTTAAAATTTCAAAAAAAGAAATGGAACAAACACAAAATGGCTATGGAAGTTTTTAGGATTGGCCATGATGTTTTAAAATGGGGAATTGGTAAACAGGATGAATTTGCCGCTGTTTTTGGTGGTTTTAATCT
>ENA-UPTF01001767-UPTF01001767.1-marine-metagenome-genome-assembly--contig:-NODE-1767-length-13268-cov-2.382685_pt1 | contig 13268 bp, 14 predicted proteins | sample MGYA00238166_ERZ767019 | MGnify/ENA primary metagenome ERZ767019 (study PRJEB28930, sample SAMN06266391) | marine metagenome | isolation source: Sea water from 250 m depth | place: Atlantic Ocean...
TTATCTCGTCGCGAGCGACGATAGCTGGTACAAGAAACATCAGTGCTGTTGCTATTTCTAGCCACCCAATTTTCCTTATATAGCTTAACTGAACATTTGACACCCATCGATACCGCTCTACGGCCTTATTTCTTGGAGTGAGAGCCTTCTTGGAGCCCATTCCAACTATCGCTATGCCAAGGATTGCCGCGAGCGGCCAAGCGTACCAATCCATAAGAAACATATAGCGGCCTAGGTTTCGGAATCTTTGGAGTTTGTTGGAGAATCTTCTGTATCGGTTTGACTTTCACTAGGTGCAGTTGGGCTTTTTTGTTCCATTGTTCCGGTAGTTTCAGTTGTTGTCGTGGATTCCACGGCCCTAACAGGTGTTTCTTCATCTACCTCTATAGAATCGTCTCTGATTGTCTGGAAATTCGGACTTTCTGAAATATGAGACATAAACTCAGAATAGTCCGACATATATGCGAGACGAGCCATGCGATTGTCATTAAAAGTTATACCTACTTCAGCGTATCCTAAGGTTCTACCGAAGTACCCAAATTTTGTATTCATTTCAGACATAGTCTCAAATCCGAGTTTGAATATCCGCTGCTTTTGGATGATAGGCAATCCGACCATGGTTAGGTAAAGAGCTTCATTTGAAAGATAATACGTGGTCTGTCTCCACCTTAAATATCGGGGTCCGGCTATTCCAATGGCCAATAACAAGGGTATTGCACCCATCGTTAAGAAATCAAAAAACACGACTATTGAAAGCAAGCCTATCCAAATAACTGATGGCATTAACCATGCCCAGTGGGATTGCTTGAAAGCCGTTACGTCTTCAGGAACGATATCTACTTCGATTGTTTCAGCGCTTGTTTGAGTTTTTGATTCAGCCTCAATTTTTTCTTCTTCGCTCACGTTTCCTCCGGTACCTTCCAATGAGTATAAGATTCAGTTTTTATACACGGTTGCTTGATTAAACACCCATTATAAGAATCTAGCCTGGATGTGATTATAGGGTTATTTTGGATATTAATCAGACAGGTCCTATCCTCTTGAAGTCTGTCTCTGTACGGGTTTAGTGTTCACACCATGAGAGTGGCTCCGCAGGCTGGATTCGAACCAGCGACCGATCGGTTAACAGCCGATTGCTCTACCACTGAGCTACTGCGGATGGCATTCTCAGGCTTCGCAGCAGGAGTGACTCTTTTTTTCGGTGCCACGAACATCCGGCTAAAACCGGATCTTGACCATTCCTCTCAACGCCCCAGCATTCTGAACAATTGTCTGGTAAGGATCGAAGGTAGTCAAGGGTTGGATGTCGGTCTTTAAACAGTTAAACAAACCTGAGGTTTTTATACCGGAAGCCCTTTTGTAGGAGCTGTTACGCAAAGCTAGGTGTTTAATAGCGAACGCCGTGGCCACCCGGACTTACAAACCTAAGCTGATTTATAAAATTAGTGATATCTGGCAGATCCTGAAATAAGATGCAGTCCAACCCAGAGTCATCTAGGACTTTTTCAAGAAAGAGCCATTCGTTCCTCCGGGGTAGCAATTTTGAAAATGGTCCAATGGCGTATCTGAGCTATATCGTCACCGCTGTTAGCTTGAAGAAGTACGTCGAAATTGACAAAGTGATGGGCCTTACTCTCATATATGTCGACTACGTACGCTCCTCCGATCACATCAGTACCGACCGGAATGACTGCATGGTGTTTTATCCGGCTCTTCGTGTGCATAGAACTTGGTATGTCAAAACTATGCCTCATAAGCCGCTCAGCCCAACCTGCGGTCCACGAAGGATGGGCTATTGTTTTTTTGCTCCTGCTCGCAAGGAACAAGGGGTTTTTGGTATGTTGCTTGGCGGATATGAATTCTGTAGCAAGTGATTGGTTGAAATTTTCCTTTAGAGGGTACCAAGAGCGGCCGATCTGCGTTGAAGATAGGGTTAGATAATCTCTATTCGGTGATGAGACCGGTGTCATTCGAGAAGGCCTCACAAATTCCCCAGCCCATGAAACTTCGCCTGTCCCCACTTGCCCTATGACGCATTTAACACCAGACTGGTTTGTTATTTCAACCTCCCAAGAACATCCGTCAAGATGTGTTTTTAGATTTATATTTTGAGTTAGTTTTATATGTAATAGATCTCCCGGAAATACAGGTTGCCTGAATGAATATTCAGCCCACCCTTCCTCCAGCCAAGCCTCTCCCAACGCCTCAAGTATCGCATCTGTCGCCCATCCCCATACGGTCACCCCTCCGACCAAAGGTCCGTCAAAACCGTAAACTTTCGCAATTTCTGTGGAGTGAATTGGGTTCGAGATTTCCGGACTATCTTCAGTGTCCAAGTATGCTTCAACTACACTTTCAATCACTTTTGGCGACATTTTTTGACTCCCCGCACAATAGAAGAGATTTAATCTCTCAGAAGGCCATACAGTTTTGAAGGTTCTACTAGTACGACTACCGCCTTTTGAGTCACCATTGCTTTATCGTACTCTTCCCAGTCTGGGTGTGGGGAATCGCTGCATGCCATGTATACAGCCCGAAGCATTGGGCGTAGTTTTTCACTTTCGGTGTTGCTATAGTCAAAAAGCTCTGCTGCCCCCTCAACCACAACATATTCTCGCCAGTTCTCTGTTACGGAGAGAACGGTACATCTCGGGTTACGACGCAGGTTTATAATTTTTTGGGAGTTCGGGTATACAGAGACGAAGGCAGCTTTATTTTTGTAGGCCCCGCAGACTACTATGCTTGAATGTGTCGAACCGTTGGGTCGGGTGGTTGCCACTACACCCCTGTGATGCTTGTTGAGGAAAGGTACGACATCCCTTACAAATTCCATTTCGTTTACCTATTCTTGATTGATGTGCACTTTTATCGAGCCTTGAGTTTTGTCGTATGCGGTTTGAAATCCGTTTTGGATGTTCTCCAAACTATAGGTATGTGTGACTATCTTATTCAGCTTGAATCCCCTATTGCTAAATATTTCGATCGAGCGTTCGAAATCGTGAACGCCGTCGACAATCCCGTAGCAAATTGAACCTTGTATGGTTTGCTCCTTCAATACAGGCTTATTCCAGTCAACTGACTGGTCGCCATAAAAAACTCCCAAAATTATGATTGTGCCTTGCCTTCTTGTGACTTCAAAGGATTGCCTAAGAGTCTCGTTCCCACTCCCTCCTACTGTTTCTACTGTCAGGTCTGCGCCTCTACCATCGGTGGCGTTCAGAACCATTTCCTCAAACTCTTTACCCTCAGAACTTGCTACCCCGTCTGCCCCAAGAGTTTTTGCCATATTGGCTTGTTGCGGATGTCGGTATGTTGCATATATCTTTCCTGCTCCTAATTGTCGCGCAGCTGCAATCGTTGTAAGACCGATGGTGCCTGAACCTATGACAGCTACTGTTTCATTGCCTTTTAATCGTCCCATACGAAGCCCGTGTACAGATACCGCTAGTGGCTCGACAAGTGCTCCGTCCGTCCAACTCATCTCGTCAGATATCTGGTAGCAACCCCTTGCTTTTCTGACCAAGTATTCTGAAAATCCTCCTCCGACCGAGCCCCCTCTGTCATTGCAGTGTATATATTGTCCTTGCCTACAATACCAGCAGCTATTGCAAGACCGACCGCTTCCTAGAACTTCCACGGCCACCCGACTGCCGATCATTTTTTTGCTCACATCCTCACCGGTTTCAATTATCTCTCCTGCCACTTCATGTCCAGCCGGAACTTCATCTGCTTTAGTTTTAGCTTTGTTCATGTTGAGGTCTGAACCGCATATTCCTGTTGCCATCACCCTTATCATGACTTCGCCTGGGCCGACTTTAGGGGTCGGATAGTCTTTCACTTCCATGATGCCGTGTCCGTTATAGAATGCAGCTTTCATTAGTGTCTCCCTTGTGATGTTTTAACGTTATCAGAAGAAGTTTGCACCCATTCTGAAAGAAAAGAAAAGTATCAAGAAGATTATTGTCAATGGGATGAGACATCCGAGACATCCCATCTGCCATCTCAACTGAAAAGACTTTATGTCACCGTCTAGGTTGTGAGGGACGATGGGGCCGTCACGGGGTGGATCTCTTCTACTCCTCCCTTCTATAATCTCACCTTGTAGTGAGTGGGGTGGGATTTCTTCTTGAGATGATTCGACTGAATCCTGACATTTAGGCTTTTCATACGTTAAGCAATTCACCTTAATTTGGCATCAATTTTCGAGTCGTAATCACATTTTGTTTAGACAGGCTTTCTATCTTCTCTCTTGAGTACCCAAGGTCTTGTGAAAGTATGGAGTTGGTATGTTCGCCTATAATCGGAGGTCTTGTTGCATCCCAAGGCGTTTCTTTGAGATCATAGGGTCTTCCTACGTATTTAAAAGTCACTCCTTCTCCTAGTTCGTCATGGGCAATTTCTGTGAACATTCCTCGGTCCTCGGCAAAATGAGGATCCTCTAAATTTTCTTCTGGAGATCTCACGGGTCCCCAGGGAAACTTACGAATCTGAGCTTCCCTATATATCTCCTCTGCTGTATGAAGTGATATAAATTTACGGACTATTTCAAATGCGTGGTCTGCATCCTTGGTTCCCCTAGCCCTGTGACGAGCCATATCTTTAAATCTCTCGTCCCCTAAATCTTCGGCCATGTTTTCTTTTTGCATCCATTTGACTAATGAAAGCCACGAATTCAAGTTGTTAAACAATTGGAATACGATCAGATATTTACCGTCAGACGTTTTACAAAGGGTTTTGCCAGTAGGATCCGCCCCGTGGTGTCTGCCGGTTTGTCGAAAGACGACCTTTTTCTGGTAGAGGTACATTGGTAATGCATATTCAGTGGTTGAGGCGCAGGCTTCGTGAGCGGACACATCTATATACTGGCCTTCTCCCGTGAAATTCCTATGGAACAAAGCGGACAAGGTTCCTATAAGACCGTAGTGTGATGAAATCTTATTCCCATGGTCACCACTGGGCCTTATGGGAGGGGAATCTGGGACGTCGTCGTATCCACAAGAGTGCATGATGCCTCCCATGGCGAGCGAAACTATGTCAGAGGATTTATAATCTTTGTATGGGCCGTCTTGGCCAAAACCAGTTAGAGAAGTCATTATCAGCTGGGAGTTCATAGAGGAGAGGTCGTCGTAACCCAACCCCAGAGAAGGAAGATATCCAGGAGGAAAGTCTTCAAGGAGAACGTCAGCTTTCGAGGCCAACTGCTCTACCACCATCTTACCAACTTCTGATTCAATCTCTACTGCTAGACTTTCTTTAGAAGTATTATGAGCCCAGAAAAACAGGCTTCTATCAGGGTGGGGATCATCATCTTTGAATGGTCCTATGCATCGCTCGGCAACCCCTGAGAGCGGTTCTATCTTTATTACTCTTGCACCCATGTCTCCCATGAGTTTGCCCATCAGCTGGCCTCTTTCTCCACATAGTTCAATTACCGTTATGCCATTGAGAGGCCCCTTACCTTTGTTCACGCTATACCCTCCTCGTAAAATGAATTAAGTTCATCAGGCGTGACTCCAAGAAGATCCATGTAGATTTCTGCGGAATGCTCTCCGAGGAGGGGAGACGCACTATCTAGCTTCCATGGAGTGTGGGACATCTTCATCGGCATGGATTCGACACGAGTCATTCCCAATTCATCGTGTTCCACCTCGGCAAGGAATCCTCTGTGCCTTAGCTGCGGGTCCAAGTCTGTTCTTTCCGGAGGCGTCTGGACAGCTCCAGCTGGAACTCCGGCTTTTTGAAGGGTTTCGAATACCTCGTGCGGAGTGAACTCGGATGTCCACCGTTCGATATTTGCATCAAGCTCCTCCTGATTCTCGAACCTCGAGGTCATATTTGAGAATCTCGTGTCTTCGGTCCATGGAGGATTCCCCATCGCATTTACCATAGCTTTCCATTCTTTTTCTTCGCCCACGCTTATTACACACCAACGATCCTCTCCTTTGCAGCGATAGGAGTTATGTGGTGCTATCTGTCGTTCTGGAGCTCGATTGCCTGGGGGCATTCCTTCTCTTCGGAAGGGGCGTCCGTTGACTGTGAAGTCAAGAATTGCGGCACCTGTCATGCTTATGCCAGCTTCTACCTGGGACAAATCAAGGTGTTGACCCTCCCCTGTTTGGTTTCGATGTAAAAGAGCCATCAGAATGGCTGTAGCACCGTAAAAACCCCCAGTATGATCCATATATGAAAAGCCCCATCCGGCCGACTCGTGTCCAGGTAACCCAGACATATACGTAAGACCAGATAGTGCCTGAGCAGTAGGTCCCCAGGTAACATAGTCTCGATCTCTTCCGCTGTGTCCGAACCCAGACATACTGCAGTAAATAATATCTGGGCGTAATTTTCTCTGTTCAACGTAACCTAGACCCCATTTCTCAAGGACTCTAGAGCTGAAGTTTTCGACGATGACGTCGGATACGGAAATAAGGTCTCGCAAAACTTCCATTCCACGAGGATGCATAACGTTTAACGTTAGACTGCGCTTATTTCTGTTGAGTGTATTAAAAAGTCCACTTTTATTGGGAGAATCCGAGCCCATAAGTGGAGGTATTCCGCGGGTGTAGTCAAGACTAGATTCATTTTCTACCTTGATGACTTCGGCTCCGAAGTCGGCAAGTATGCGTGTGCATTGAGGGCCGGCTACTATCCAGGTGAAATCAATAACGCGGATTCCTTGAAGGGCGTTTTCTCTTAGGGACGAAGGTCCATTCTGTGAAGCCAACTTGTTCGCTCCTGAGGTAGAATCTTTAATGCGTATGCAGGCTTGAAATACACTCACGGCATTATACATAGCTATTAAATATTTGATCATAGGTGGGTGCGGGTTGGTTAATTCCGCACCGATGGTTCTCTTTGCGATGCCCCGCTGTTGTATAATGCCGACGCTGACATGTTCCATTGTATTAGGTCTACAGTGAGTAGAGGGGGTATAACTCCAGAGGTTATGAAAGTCGGCGAATTCGAACTTGTTGATCCTGTGCCAGAAATGCGGAATACGATCGCTGTAAGTATGCTTCGTCCTTGGATTGACGTTGGTAGAGTGGGTACCTTATCTCTTCGCAAGCTTCAACAATATCTCGGAGCACGTGAACTTGGCCGGCTGGCTCGACCGGGAAAGTTTTTCGATTTCACTCGTTATAGGCCACGCATGAGAACTGTGAACGGAAAAAGGGTATTCACAAAGCCCAACACTATTGTTCACTACGCCCATGATGAATATAGTGACAGGGACTATATATTTGTACATGTGAGGGAGCCTCACAATTTCGGTGAGGACTATACAGATTCTATTGTGGAACTGCTCAAATTTTGCAATGTCACTGAATACTGCCGGGTGGGAGGAATGTACGATTCGGTTCCACACACGCGCCCTATACTGGTCACTGGTTCAATGAAAGAGGATCAAGAAAATAGAGCTGCGGGGCTCAATCCCAGAAGAAGCAACTACCAAGGTCCAACGTCTATTGTTAATCAGGTGAATGAAGATCTGAATGAACTTGACATAGCTAATACGACGCTGATGGCACACCTTCCGCAATATGTCCAGCTAGATGAAGACCATCTGGGGGCATCGCGTCTCCTCGAAGTGATCTGCTCTGTCTATGGTTTTCCTATGGAGTTGGCTGATAAAGCACAAGGTGAGCAGCAATATAAAGACATTAATAATGCCATTGATTACAAAGGGGAAGTTGGGAATCTTATAAAACAACTTGAAACTTACTATGATCGAGTTCTGTCTCAACCAACTGACAGATCTTCTAAATCTGGTGAAGTAGATAAGTCGTTAGAGGAAGGAAATCGCGACATTAGCGACATTAGCCTATCTAGGGATGTCGAGGAGTTCTTGAATCAGATGGGTGAGAGATTTGAGAATAGTCCTGGCAGGGGCGGTCAGCGGCTGGAGGATGTCGCTGATGCCGATGAAGGTGACGGCGATGTTGCTGATCGACACGACGAACCCGCAGGTGACGAGCCTGAGGGAAAAGAATAGCTATAGCGAACTTCTTAGTATGAAAATCTATTCAGAGGTGGTTTCTTTCAGCAGTACGTGTCTTCTGTTAAAGGTGTGATGTCTCACCTCCGTAGCCCACCGTCCCTTGTCAACGGCTTTTGACCAGTCTGATGATAGTAGGACTTCCGGGCTTTCTACCTCGTAGATTGCCGTATGTTTGGGTTGGTTTTCAATGATGATTTCTCTTTCTTCCCCGCCCATAATCATCCGAAGTGGTTGGGTGGTAAAGCGTGCGATTGAAATAACTCCCGCAACTTCCGACAGATATGGAATATGTTCTGTGTCGTAAACCTCGTTGAATAATTCCTCCTTATCATTCGGAATGTCCATAGCTGCTGTGAAAAAATATCTTGAACCCATGGTATGACTCCTCTGCTGATCTGTTCGTATGAGTTTATAAACGATCTGTCTTCTGTGAAACGAATTGATCTCCCACTTTAATTCTTCCTGATTCTATGATCTCTGCGGCCATTAGTTTAGGCTCTCGGTTTACCTGTACCCTTCCAATGGACAGACTACCCCCATTGGCGCACACGGTGAAAGACTCGGAGTTAGTAGCAGTTACTGTTCCTGCCGGTAATTCCGTGGGCTCCCCGGATTTGGATATCGATGTTTTGAAGAACGCCACTGTGTCATTTCCTAACCGAGTGTTTGCCCCAGGACTTGGGTCAGAACCCCGAATCAGGTTGTAAATCTCTCCCAAAGATGAACTCCAATCAATGACCGTGTTTTCTGAACGACACCATCCCTCATAGGTTGCCTTGCGGTGATCCTGTTCTATTCTCGGGGCCCCTCCTTTCTTTACCATTTGAATAGCCTCTACCATAGCTTCAACTCCCATAGGATATAATCTGCCAAAGTAGACTGACCCTAACGTATCATCCGCTTCGATGTCGGTTTCTTTCTGAAGCAGAATAGGCCCAGTATCCAACCCTTCGTCAGGCCAGAAGATCGTGATGCCTGTTTTAGGTTTCCCCTCTATTATTGGCCAGTTAATTGAACTTGGACCCCTGTGTTCAGGCAAAAGAGATGGATGATATTGTATAGTTCCGTGGGTAGGAGCTTCTAATATCTCTGTAGGAACGATATCAGTGACAAATGCCATGACGCATAGGTCTACATTGAGAGATATAAATTCATCAATTGCTTCCTGATTTCTCATTCGGGCATATTGGTACACTGATATGTTGTGATTCGCAGCGGTTTCTTTCACTGGATCTAATGGTCGACCTTCACGATCAGGAGGACAAAGTACGGCAACTACGTCCTCTTTGTTTTGCACTAATGCATCCAATACGTCTTTACCGAAAGCGGCCTGCCCTATTAAAGCTATTCGCATCAGATTTCTCCTCGATCGACTCAGACTTTGTGAATTACCGATTGTTCGAGTGTCGGCTAATTGGGAGACCTTTATATCACATCAAGTAGATTGAGGTTGCCGGCTGAGGTTGGGGAAAATCAAGAAAAAAAGTCCACAACCTTAGTACATATTACAGTTGACCCTGTCGTTTGGGGACTCTACTATCGTAATTATAGGGGTTATCAAATTTCCGATGGATTTGATAAAGACTTCGGCAAATTACTGGAGTCGAAAATTGGCAAGGAGGCAGTTGCCTATGGAATCCAGCTTGGTCAGAAAGATCGAGAAGGCTAGAGATTATGCTCATCAGACTCATCGCATCACATTGAGTTCCTACACAGCTGAATTTCGAGGTGAAAATGGGAAGTATTCCATCACCTATGATGCTGGGAAATGGGCCTGTGACTGCGACTATTTTCCGGGAAGAGAGACCTGCGCGCACACTATGGCTCTTGAAATAGTTCTAGATGGAATGACTACTTAGTAAATAGAGTACACGTCCAGAGGAATTTGAGACCCTATTTCCATTTCTGGAATTCCAAATTATTCACTATATAGGTGTCTTTTGGTCTTTGAACCCCTGCTTTGTAACATGAGTTCGATTGACCCTGCTTCTGTCCTTGCTTAACATAACTCCGCCGCTAAGGACTCATTGACCATACCATAAATCATGCGACTAGGAGAGTTTACCCTTGCCTTACGATGCCAATGCCATGGAACCTCTTTCTGGAATTCGTGTTCTCGGAGTAACTGTTTATCTGGCTGGACCCTACACACTTGTAAATCTTGCCCGCCTAGGCGCTGAGTCAATAAAGGTAGAGATGCCAGGCTCTGGAGATCCAACTAGGGGCAACGGGCCGTTTGCTTCTCCTGAAGGATATTCTGCTACCAAGGAATCTGAGGATCATTTGTCCACCAGGTTCATAAAGCGGTCGCAGGGAGTTAAAAGTGTTACTTTGAATCTCAAACATCCAGAAGGTAGACAGATGTTTCTTGACTTGGCAGAGCGTTCTGATGTCGTTGTAGAGAATCTATCTCCGGGTGCTATGCGCAGGTTGGGGCTAGGTTATGAGGACGTGGCCGCTGTAAATCCTGGCATTGTGTACGCTTCGATATCCGGTTATGGGCAAACTGGACCACATTCTCATAGAAAGGCTCATGACCCTGAAATTCAAGGGATGAGTGGGATCATGGATATAAATGGTGAGCCAGCAGGGCCGCCTATGCGAATAGGTTTTTACATTGCCGATCTCGTTACACCCATATTCACTTGCTATTCCATAGTCGCTGCTTTGAGAGAACGGGATCGAACTGGTAAGGGTCAACACCTAGATGTGTCTATGATGGATACCCTTACATCTTTAATGTTTGTCGAGAATATTGAGGAGGCCGTCAACGCTGGTGAGCCTCTAAGGATGGGAAATGGTATCCGGGGTGGCCCGATGGGTTTATACAATACGAAGGATGGTGACATCATAGTCACTGTAGCTAGTGACGATCAATGGCAGCGTCTAGCTCGCGCATTGGACGCACCTGAGTTGATGAGCGATAGTCGTTTTGCGAAATTCCTAGATAGAGGGAGAAATGTTACTGAGGCTCGTAAAGCGGTGCAAGACATACTTATCAAATTTACAAAGGATGAAGCCCTTCATCTCCTAGAGAGTAGTAACGTTCCCTGCAGTGATGTGAGAGGTGTGGTAGATGTTATGAGAGATCCTCACTTTAGGGAGAGAGGGACTTTGCGGCCCATGAGAAGTCAAACATTCGATGACGATCTTCCCGGAATTGTATCTGGATTTCCGGTTGTCTTTTCTGGCGGTAACCTACCTCAGACAAAAGGAGCGCCGGGGCTTGGGCAACAAAACTCAGAGATATATGGAAATCTGTTGGGAGCTGATGCATCCAAGTTGTCCTCGTTGAGGGAAAATGGGGTTATTTAGTGTTCCAGGCCATTTTTGTCGAGGTAAATAAAGCATGAAGGCAACCGCGAAGCCACTTCGCAGCATGATGTACGTTCCTGGTAATAAAGAGGATTGGATACTTAAAGCCCCTAAATATGGCGCTGATGCCCTGATATTAGATCTAGAGGATTCTGTTCCGAATGAGGAAAAGACATCGGCTCGTGGAATAGTGTCTCGATTGGTCCCACAACTTGCTGCAGAAGGGCACACGCTGTTTGTTAGGGTGAACGGTATGGAAACCGGTTTGACTGAGCAAGATATATCTTTTGCAATCCAGAAGGGAATATACGCGATAACGTTGCCTATGACTCGTGGTCCGAAAGATGTCAAGTCACTCGACAAAATGATCGCGTTAGAAGAAGAAAGGAAAGGCCTTGAGTCGGGAACAGTACTGATAGATCCTGGGCTTGAGACTGCCTCTGGTATCCGTTTCGCATATGAAGTTGGGGTGTCCTCTCCTAGGATCGTCCACATGGGTGTAGGTGGAGGCAGGGGTGGGGATGTAGCTAGATCGATCGGATATAGATGGACCCGCGAAGGTATGGAGACTTTGTTTATACGATCAAAGGTCCTACTCGATTCGCGTGCTGCTGGGATTCCATATCCTATGACCGGTCTTTGGCAAGACATCGATGACCATGAGGGATTGCTAGGTTTCGCGCGACATTCCAAAGATCTTGGTTATAGTGGTATGTCAGTCATACATCCGTCACATGTTTCCTTAGTTAATGAAGTGTTCTCGCCAACTCAAGAAGAGATTGAGGAATGGAAAGGGATTGTCGATGCGATGGCTAAAGCCCGTGAGTCAGGTGGAGCTGCTGTTTCTTATCGCGGAGGCATGGTTGATATAGCTCACGAGAAAACCGCTTTGGGGATGTTGGCCTTTTCGAAAAAACTTGGTTTGTTGTGACTGAGCAATTCTGCACTCATTGAATAGCCTTATAAATTTGATCCATTGATTCGGAGATTAACGTATTTCATTAGTCACTTGGTTCGTGGTCTTCTTTCCAATGATCCGACCAAACGTAAATGGGTTCGGCATTTTTGACGTTTAGATATTATAGACAGGGATATACTTAGGGAAGTCAATTTGAAAATGCTTACAAGGAGTCGGGACATGGAAGAAAAAAATGATGAACATGTTGACCCCAGAGACGATGAGCTATACCGGGATAAACTGTCGCCACTTCAGTTTGAAGTGACCAGAAATAAAGCTACTGAACAACCCTTCACAGGTCAATATTGGAACACTACGGATGAAGGTACTTACACCTGTGTTTGCTGCGGAGCTGAACTTTTTTCTTCCGATAGTAAGTTTGATTCTATGTGCGGGTGGCCGAGCTTTTATGCTCCCTTAGTACTAGATCAAATTGAGGAGGAGACAGATACTTCGTTTGGAATGGTTCGGACGGAAGTTATGTGTCAATCATGCGGAGCGCATCTCGGACATGTTTTTCCGGATGGGCCTCAGCCGACCGGTCTGCGTTATTGCATCAACTCAGCCTCTATAGATCTGTCTCAAAAAAGTAAAGATTGTGGCTAACTTTACATTCTGCCGCGCAATACGTTCGGGTTCTATACCATCCGGTCGAAAATTGGACGAAGTGTAGATCTGGCGGCTGATTGTTCTTGAGTATCCTCGGACTCGTAAATGGGGAGGTCTTCATCTAGGTCGTCCATTAAATTGTAAAGTTCTCCCGTCTCATAAAGTTTCCATTTATGATTACGTATGAACCTAATTTGTCCCGTATTATTGCGGGCGTTCATTGGTTCAAAATGAAAGAAAATCCACTCTCTCGGCGTTCCGGTCTCACCCTTCAACTGAGGATAGAACGATCTGCCATCTATAACATACCCTGCAGGAAACTCCAGTCCAGCTGCCTCAAAGACGGTGGGAAGGAAATCAGTACTCTCCACCAAGTCTACTTGGACGGTT
>ENA-UPTF01001768-UPTF01001768.1-marine-metagenome-genome-assembly--contig:-NODE-1768-length-13265-cov-2.772293_pt1 | contig 13265 bp, 13 predicted proteins | sample MGYA00238166_ERZ767019 | MGnify/ENA primary metagenome ERZ767019 (study PRJEB28930, sample SAMN06266391) | marine metagenome | isolation source: Sea water from 250 m depth | place: Atlantic Ocean...
TTATCGTTGCTAATTCATAGGAAAGGCGCAGAAGGTCAATATTTTCCCGCAGGCGTTCACCGACCCTGCCGCCTACATCTTCGGCGTTTTCGATGATGCCTTCCATAGAATCGTATTCGTGCAGCCACTTCACCGCAGTTTTGGGGCCAACGCCGGGAACACCAGGAATATTGTCTGCTTTGTCTCCCATTAATGCCAAATAATCAATGATACGGTCCGGCCTTACTTCGAATTTTTTCTCAACTCCTGCCACATCCAAAATTTCATTGGTCATGGTATTCAATAATGTGACGTGTTTGTTGACCAATTGTGCGAGATCTTTGTCGCCGGTAGATATAAGAGTCTTTATGCCTTTCTTGCCGGCCTGATGGGCAAGGGTGCCAATGACATCATCTGCTTCAACGCCTTCAATTATTAATAGAGGCAAACCCATCGCCGTGATGATGTCATGTATAGGTTGGATCTGGCTGCGCAGGTCATCGGGCATTGGCGGGCGGTGTGCCTTGTATTCTTTGTAAACATCGTTACGAAAGGTCTTGCCCTTGGCATCGAATACAATCGCAATATTGCCGTGATCATGGTCCTTTATGAGGGCGCGGATCATGTTGATGACACCTTTCACTGCACCCGTTGGCATGCGTTTACTGTTAATCAGCGGTGGAAGCGCATGGAATGCCCTGAATAAATAAGAAGAGCCGTCAACTAAAACAAGTTCTTTTATTGTTGTCACTTTCTACTCTTTAGTTGGCCAAGCACCGATGAAAAGATTCCGCGACGCCAAGTAAGAGTTCGCTGAATGCCGAAACTCCATCCTCAATTTCATTGCCCATTAAATCAACAGTTTCTCTGCTTATACTTTGACCCTGAAGTGCGGTTGACACTAATTGCACGTCGCTATCTGGCTCCAGCAATATACAAGAAGGCGAAAACTGTTCTACTCGATTTCGAAATGTAAGCAGCTCGCGCATGCTCGGCTGCACTTCGGCATTCTCCACTAATGCGAGCCCACCCCTTAGCCCGAATTCATTTTCGAAATACTGGTAAGCATTATGAAACACTAAATAATCGAGAGTTGCTAAGTTCAATAACTGATCTTCTATTGCTATTCTTGTCGAATTCAAATTAGATTCAAATCGAGTATAGGCTTTCTGATAATCAGCGTGATTTTCCAAATCGAGTTGCTGTAGTTCTTGAGTTAAACCAGCAGCAATTGCCAGTGCATTGGAACTGCTTAGCCATAAATGTGGGTCAAGCTCATTTGCAGAAAGTGAAATAACAGATACTCCAGTAAGGTTTGCTGCAGTAATGACAGGCTTTCCCTTTGATTCGAACAAGTCAGCGAGCTGAACTTCAAACGCTGGGCTAATCCATAGCAGTAAATCCGCTGTTTCAAAATTTAGCCGGTCACTTGGAGTTAAGGTGAAGTCATGAGCTGAGTCTTGCGCATCGATTAATGTTCGCACAGTACCTCTATCTTCGATGATAGCTTGCGCTAGCAACTGTAGAGGTCTAATCGATGTAGTTATATTAATTTCTGCGCTTGTTGCGCTCAGCGCGCATAAACAAAAAGATAAAAGAAATATATTCGTGATGAATTTAGACAAACTCATGGCTCACAGCAGAGAACGGAATATCACAACAGTGTTATCATATAACATTGAACTAGTAGCAGATACTGCGGCAACTTTCCTATTCTTATCTTTGCCAATTGAAATTCTATGGGCAGCTCACCAACCACAAATCCCAAATTACTTCTTGCAGCCAATGGCATAAACAAAACTCTGGCTGCTCGAAAAATTTTGCAGGGGATAGACTTAGAAATAGAAGAGGGTCAAATTGTTACCTTAATCGGTCCTAATGGAGCAGGCAAAACAACCCTAGTCAGAGTTTTGCTTGGTCTACTACCAGTTGATACTGGTTCGGTGTATTTGCGCCCGGGATTAAGGATTGGCTATATGCCGCAGCGCATGCATATTGAATCGACGCTACCGATAACCGTACAAAGATTCTTGCAGCTATCCAATCCCCGGTCCGACAAAAAATTGGAGGAGGTATTAGAACAGCTAACTATTGCTCATCTCCTCCGGCAGCAATTGATTTCAATATCCGGGGGTGAGTTACAGCGCGTCCTGCTTGCCCGCGCCTTATTGCGTGACCCCCATTTGCTCATTCTCGATGAACCTGCACAGGGAGTCGATATCGCTGGTCAGTCAGAGCTCTATGAATTAATTAGTAAGATTCGGCATGAAAATGGTTGCAGTGTGTTGATGATATCCCACGATCTGCATTTGGTAATGTCATCTACCGATGAGGTAGTTTGTTTGAATCACCATGTTTGCTGTCATGGAAAGCCTGATCAGGTCAGCGCTGATCCTGCTTTCCTGGAATTGTTTGGCGCAAATGTCTCTACTAATCTAGCGGTATACACACATAACCATAATCATGAACACGATATCGCTGGTGAAGTTAAAGCAGCTGATGAATGATTTCCTTTACTGAATTAATCACTGCCGACTTTTTCCTTTTTGCACTAATTGCTGGATTGAGTTTATCGATAGTGGCAGGTCCATTGGGTTCATTCATCGTATGGCGCCGCATGTCTTATTTTGGAGATACTCTGGCTCATTCTGCCTTGCTTGGGATTGCGATAGGGCTAGTAACTGGAGGCAATCCACAATTGAGCATTGTAATTGGTTGCTTATTGGTAGGAGCTCTACTGGTCTATTTGGATAAAAATCCAAACATTTCGACTGATACACTTTTAGGGATCCTAGCCCATAGCACGCTTGCTATAGGTGTTGTTCTATTAGCTCTTACGGATTCAGTAAGAGTTGATTTAGAGGCTTACTTGTTTGGGGCGTTATTGACCATAAATTCTTTGGATTTGGCATGGATAGTAGTAATCGTCGTGCTGGTTGCGGCAGTGCTTTATCGATTCTGGAATGATTTTTTATCTGGTACCGTGCATGCAGAACTGGCGGAAATTGAAGGAGTAAATGTAGCTCGCAATAATTTATTTTTAGTGCTGCTGATAGCATTGACCATCGCGGTTTCAATGAAAATTGTTGGCGTTTTGTTGATTACTTCTCTACTAATTATTCCACCAGCAGCGGCGAGAAAATTCGCAGAAAGCCCTGAAAAAATGGCGTTTTTTGCAAGTTTAATCGGAGCCAGCTCGATCTTGTTTGGACTCTTTGCGGCTTTTTATTTTGATACTCCCGCCGGCCCAACCATAGTAGTCATTGCCACACTGTTCTTTTTGCTGGCTAATTTTTTGCCGAGTGGTCAAGAATCTTAAACGGCAGATTTACTGGCTGATTAAATTAAACGCTTCGGCTATATCTCTTGCTCGATGAGGAGGTCGCAGCACAGCAAAGAGATCACCATTGGGATTTATCACTGAAATGTGGCTGCTATGATCGATCACGAAGTCACCAGGATTGATTCGATCATTGTGCGTATTATGTCCAGAGGGCTGCTCGCCAGCGGTTGTAGGTTCACCAAAAGCTACAAATAGTTCATCTGCAAAACGTTCAAGCGAGGCACGATCACCAGTCAATCCAATAAACTCTATATTGAAATTCTCAAGGTATTCTTTCATTTTATCTGGAGAATCACTTTCTGGATCGACTGTTGCAAGAATCACCCGTGGTAATTCACTATCGTAGTTTTCATCCCAATCTTTCGAAAGACGATCGAGCTCAGCCATAGTTATTGGGCATATATCCGGACAAGATGTGAAACCAAAGAATACCAAGTTCCAGTTTCCTAAAAGATTGGCATTAGAAAATTCGTCGTTGTTTTGATCGATCAAACTAAAGTTGGAAAGTTCAAAAGGTTCTTCGTAAATCGATGCCCCTATATCCCGAAGTTCAGTTTCTAATGCTCTGTCTTGACGCACGAAATAAAGTGAAACCAAGATCACCGCCAGCGCAGTATCTACCAGAAGAAAAGCGATAAGACCTAATTTTGTTGAAGGCGAAAGTTGCATGATTCTTTCGTGTAAGAACCGGTGAAATTAGAACAAATAGTGATCTAACACTAGCGCGACAAACAACAGCGCCAGATAAACAATCGAGTACTTAAATGTATCCATTGCCGTAGTAGGTTTCGAATTGAACATGAGCAGGCCTGACCAAAATAGAAAGCCTGCACCCAGGACTAATGCCGAACCCAAATAAAGTGGTCCACTCATGCTAGAGAAATAAGGAAACACCGAAACTACAACCAGGATTGCGGTATAGACGATGATGTGCACCTTAGTAACGTGCTCGCCATGAGTAACTGGCAACATCGGTACACCACTTTTGGCATATTCGTCTTTGCGATGAATTGCCAAAGCCCAAAAATGAGGAGGAGTCCAAGCGAAGATAATTAGGACAAGAATTAGGGCATCCGGTTCAATCGTGCCAGTGACTGCCGACCAACCAAGCAATGGAGGCATCGCGCCGGACAGCCCCCCAATAACTATGTTTTGCGGCGTCGCGTGCTTGAGATAGCCGGTATAAATAAACGCATAGCCCACGAAAGAACCTAAAGTTAGCCAGGCACAAAGTGGATTTACCCAGAACAGTAAGATTCCCATGCCCAATACGCCGATTGTTACGGCAAAGATAATCGTTTGTTTTGGATCGACTCGGCCTTGCGGCAGTGGTCTATTGTGGGTGCGCTTCATCAGGATATCGATCTTACGATCGATCAGATGATTAACCACGGCACCCGATGCTGCTACCAAAGCGATACCCAAGTTGCCAAGGACAAGAACGTCTAGCGGCACCATGCCTGGCACAGCCAGGAACATGCCCACCAGTGAAGTAAGAATCATCAACATCACGACGCGTGGTTTGCACATCTCATAATAGTCGCGCCAACTGGCAGATGTGTTTGAAGTCAGTTCAGTCACAATGTGTTTATTAGTGAGCCTTTGCAGAGTTGCTGTAAGAGTATACGACAGATTTCTAGTTTAGATCGCAAACCCTTTTTTTGAGCGCGGGCATTCAACCATTTTTCTTTCCGAATCTCAACCTATGTCATTCATTTCAAAAACATGATTTGCACGATTTTTTGAACCAGCTTAAGTTGAGTTTTTCAAGCTGACAGAAAGCTGTCAAAAAGTCTTGCTTTAGCGCAGGAAACTGGGGGTTTCTAGACTATAATCGCTTGCGATATAAGGGGTTTTTCTATAGCATTCCGGTGCGCGTGAGGTGTGCGAAAAATCCCTGAATATTTGGGCTAAATTCAAGTACTTGGGAAAGCGTAACAACCCCATCCAGAATTAAATAATTACTAGGGAAAAACTAGCAAAAGAGCTTTCAAGATGAGTGATTCGTCGAGTTAACTCAAAGACTAAATTGCGGTGCATTTAATCGTAGAAATCTAGATCCCTGGGACGAAATGAGCAAAACAAGACTAATCTTTTCAGCAAGGCTCGATGAATCAGCAATCTTCGTGCCTGGTGGAATACGTTTGTAATTTTTAGAAGGAATACTGGTATATGGCTTTAGCGGTCGTTGTTGTTCTCCTGGTAGTAGGTTCAATCATCTTCCATTTCATGCAGCTTTATGGTGGACCATGGTATTTCACAGAGTTAGCTGCCGACTGGGGAACTATCGATTTCACGATAAACGTAACTTTCTGGGTTACTGGATTCGTTTTTGTCGTAGCTAATCTTTTCATGGCCTGGTGTGTGTATAAGTTCCGCCATAAAGACGGTCAAAAAGCCGTTTATGAGCCTGAAAACCACAAGCTTGAAATCGGTTTAACCGTTTTCACCACGGTGGGTGTTATCGCCATGTTGGCGCCGGGCTTATTCGTATGGGCCCAATTCGTTACAGTTCCAGAAGAAGCTGACCAATACGAAGTGTTAGGCTCTCAATGGCAATGGCAATTCCGCTATCCCGGAGCAGATGGTCAACTCGGCGCAGCGGACGTATCTCATGTCACTCCAGCGAACCCATTCGGCATCAACCCCGACGATCCAAATGGACAAGACGATGTAGTGGTTAATGAGCCCAATATGCATCTGCCAGTGAACCGACCGGCACATGCTCTACTTCGTTCCCACGATGTATTGCACAACTACACTGTGACCCAATTCCGGGTGAAGATGGATTTGGTCCCTGGCCTGGTTTCCTACCTCTGGTTTGATCCAACGGTGGAGGGCACCTATGACATTCTTTGTGAAGAACTCTGCGGCATTGGTCATTTCGTCATGCGTGGTTCTGTCACTGTTGAGTCCCAGGCTGAATTTGATGCCTGGCTCGCTTCCCAGCCAACATTTGCCGAAACTCAAGCTATTTCTGAACCGGATATGGCTGCTGGTCAGGCTGCTTATGCTATCTGTGCCTCCTGCCATGGTGCGCAAGGCGAAGGCAACCAAGCACTAAATGGGCCTAAGCTAGCTGGCCAGGGAGCCTGGTATACCGAGCGACAACTTAGGTATTTCCAAACCGGAGTCCGCGGTGGAGAAGGGGATACTTTAGGTGCCCAGATGACATCTATGTCAATGACTCTTGCTGATGACGCTGCGATTCGCAACGTCGCTGCTTATATCGAATCGCTTCCAGATACACCTTTAGACCCAACCGTAACTGGTGATGTTGAGAATGGCCGAAAAATTTATCAGGCCAATTGCGCTGCCTGTCACCTAGATGATGGCAGAGGTACCTGGTATACCGATGCACCTAGTTTGGCCGGAATGAGCGATTGGTATTTTGTTACCCAGATTAGCAATTTTGGCGCAGGCATCCGCGGACTGCACCCAAACGATCACTACGGAGAGCAGATGGTTGCCATGGCGACTGCTATGTCTAACATAAACGAAATTGAAGATGTCGCAGCGTATATCAATACTCTGCGTTAAAAGATTTTAGACTGAAAGTTTATAAAGAATTTATTGAGGCCACGGGCCGAACTATTTAAAGAGAGATTAGGAGGAATTAATGGCGTACGTACCATTAGCAGATCGCGATCATGAGATGGAATTGCATCATCCACATACTTGGATAGGTAAGTGGGTCTTCTGTCAGGATCACAAAGTCATTGCTATTCAGTATGGCAGCATAGCCATTTTTACTGGCCTAGTTGGATTAGTTCTTTCCTTGCTATTCCGCATGCAGCTGGGGTTTCCAGAAACCGCCGATTTTATAGATCCGAGTTTTTATTACCAGGCCGTCACAATGCACGGCATGATCATGGTGATTTATTTGCTTACAGCCTTATTCCTGGGTGGCTTTGGGAATTACCTAATTCCTCTTATGTGTGGCGCCCGAGACATGGTGTTCCCATTTATGAACATGCTGTCGGTATGGGTATTTTTGGTATCTGTAATTATTTTAATGGCCAGTTTCTTTGTGACTGGCGGACCAACCGGTGGGGGCTGGACACTTTACCCCCCTCAAACAACCTTGGCTGGTACACCAGGCCATGATATGGGCATTGTGTTAATGCTTATTTCTCTTGCGGTGTTTATTGTTGCTACGACAATGGGCGGCTTGAACTATGTAGTAACAGTGCTTCAATATCGCTGTCGCGGCTTAACGCTGATGCGCTTGCCTCTTGCAGTATGGGGCATCTTCGTCGCAACAATTCTAGCGCTGTTTGCATTTCCCGCATTACTTGTGGCGGCGATTATGATGCTATTTGATCTTTTGTTAGGCACTAGTTTCTTTATGCCAGCAATTATCGAATCAGGGACACCGCTTGATCACAATGGCGGATCGCCGATCCTATTTCAACACCTGTTCTGGTTCTTCGGTCATCCAGAAGTTTACATTGTGGCATTGCCGGCATTCGGATTGGTATCTGATGTTTTAAGTGTGCACGCGCGCAAAAATATTTTTGGTTACCGGATGATGGTATGGGCGATCATAGCCATTGGCGGTTTAAGCTTCGTCGTTTGGGCTCATCATATGTATGTTAGTGGGATGCATCCGTATTTTGGGTTCTTCTTCGCTACTACCACACTAATTATTGCAGTGCCGACAGCGATCAAAGTCTACAATTGGATTTTGACCCTCTGGGAAGGGGACATTCGATTAAATGCTCCAATGTATTTTGCTATTGGCTTTATCTTTACATTCATTCATGGTGGTTTGACTGGGCTATTCCTAGGCAATGTGGTTATTGATTTGCCATTATCAGACACATACTTCGTAGTGGCTCATTTTCACATGGTAATGGGGGTCTCTCCTGTATTGGTGGTATTCGCAGCGATATATCATTGGTATCCGAAGATGTCCGGACGTATGTACCATGAAGGCATGGCCAAACTGCATTTCTGGTGCACATTCCTCGGCACCTATGCGATATATTTGCCAATGCACTACCTCGGATTCCTTGGCGTGCCCCGTCGATATTATGCATTAGGTTCAACAGACTTCTTGCCAGCGTCCGCACAAGATTTAAATACAACAATTACTATAGCTGCGCTATTCGTAGGCGCCTCTCAGCTTTTATTCCTAATTAACATCATATGGAGTTTGCGCAGCGGGCCTAAGGCGGGCCCAAATCCTTGGGGAGCAGCTTCATTAGAATGGCAGACCCCCGACACTCCACCTGTACATGGAAACTGGGGCGACTCTTTGCCAACAGTTTATCGCTGGGCGTATGACTACAGTGTTCCAGGTGCTCATCAGGACTTTATCCCTCAGAACACTCCAGAGAGTGAAGAACCAACTGTAGACGCAGAACACTTTGATCCAGACACAGATGGGTCCAAGGCTGACGTATGAGTTTTTTTAAAACCATAACTACTAAGCCCTGGGAAAAGAAGGGCGTTATCGGCGGACTTGATCCTGAAGGTGCAATTAACGCACCTAATGAAAAAGTTGCTCTGTCAGTGTTTTTAGTAGTCATCTCGGTTGTTTTTTCTTTATTCACCGTTGGCTATTTTCTGCGCATGGAACTGCCTGATTGGCAGCCATTGTCAGAGCCTGGTCAACTTTGGTTTAACACTGGATTATTAGTGTTAAGCAGCGTGCTGTTTCAATGGGCACGCAATATCGTAAATAGCGAAAGCTCCAAACATCTAACTGCAACATTTATTGGCGGAGGCTTTTTCGCCATCTTCTTTATCACGGGTCAACTGGTAATTTGGAGTAATTTGCAGGATGCAGGTTATTACATGACTTCAAACCCTGCCAATGCCTTCTATTATTTAATGACAGGCGTACACGCAGTTCATCTATTGGGTGGATTATGGGTATGGAGTAAGAGTTCGATTAAGTTACTTTCCGGTAGTGAAGCGAAGAGCCTCAAACTAAGTGTCGAACTTTGTACTTTGTATTGGCACTTTCTTTTGATTGTTTGGATAGTGCTATTTGCAATTTTATCGAATACATAAAAAAAGATTACGCAATACTTAATGGGAAATATTAATGAGTGAAGCAACAGCATCTCACGAGGGAATTACAGGGCTAGTTGACGATTGGGCCGCAGACAAGCAGGCCTATCATGTGCCTTGGGGCAAGGCAATGATGTGGATCTTTCTCGTAAGTGACACCTTTATCTTCTCTTGCTTTTTGGTGGGCTACTTGAATGTTCGCATTACGACAACTCAGCCATGGCCGCCTCAGAGTGAAATCTTTGCGCTTTCATTTGGTGGAGATCCTATTCCGCTCATCCTCATCGCAATTATGACGTTTATCCTTATTACCAGTTCGGGAACCATGGCATTGGCAGTGAATTTTGGTTATCGAAAAGATAAAGCCAAGACGTTTTGGTTAATCTGCGCCACTGCTGCGTTTGGTGCTTCATTCGTTGGCATGCAAGCATTCGAGTGGACCAAACTAATCGTTGACGAGGGAGTTCGGCCCTGGGGTAATCCTTTCGGAGCACCGCAATTTGGGTCGGTCTTTTTTATGGTGACTGGCTTTCACGGATTACACGTGTCTGCCGGGGTGATTTACTTAATGTGGGTAGCCTTGCGAGTGAAACGAGGATACTACGACGATAAAGGATTTGAGATCGTAGAGATAGCCGGCCTTTATTGGCACTTTGTTGACTTGGTTTGGGTATTCATTTTCGCATTTTTCTACTTATTGTAAGGAAGAACTCTAATGGCTTCTGCTGAAGGACAACAACATCCCTTAGGGATCTATTATAAAATTTGGATACTACTCTTCGTATTGAGCGGCTTCTCCTATGCTGTCGACTATTTCGAAGTCCAAGGAGCGCTACGTTGGACCCTGGTAATCACATTCATGTTTTTAAAAGCGGGCTTTATCGTTGCGATATTTATGCATGCGGTTTGGGAACGCCTGGCTTTAGTAATGACAATTTTAGGGCCGCCGACTGTTTTGCTTATTTTAATCGGATTTATGTCCATAGAAGGAAACTATACAGAAGGGCTTCGTTTTGATTACATGGGCCATGATCGCGATGCAGTGGCATTAACTCCTGCCGACCTTCATGGGGAAGAAGGCGATCATGGAGGAGAGGAAGAGCACTAATCTTCAACTCAAATCTCAAAAAAGGGCTATAGTTAATTCCATAGCCCTTTTTTTATGGCTGCAACAATCGTAAATGCTTTTTAGTTTGGAACCGGAATTTCACAAAACTCTGGCAATCGATTTGGATTTCGAAAAGCATCGTATGAAAGACTTTTATTAATTGCGCAGCGCATTCATGACGGGAGATGTTTCTGGTCTCACGCCTCTCCAACGAAGAAAAGATTCAGCAGCCTGCTCTACTAACATTCCAAAACCATCTATAGCGTTCGCAGCACCATTGTTCTTTGCCCAGGAAACAAAGGCAGTATCCTCATTGCCATACATCATGTCGTAACAACAGCAACCTGTTGCTAGCTGGTCTGGACTAATTGCTGGAACTTCTCCAACTAAACTTAGTGATGTTCCATTAATTATGAGGTCGAATTCTCCTTGAAGATTTTCAAAGCTGGCCACTTCGATGTTTTGTTGTGCAGAGAATAGTTTGCGCATTTGCTTGGCTTTTTCTTTAGTTCTATTTACCAGAGTGATAGTCGCTGGCTTTTCTTCGATTAAAGAAACAAGCGCACCCCTAACGGCCCCTCCTGCACCGATTACCAACAAATTTTTGCATTCGATAGCAATACCGTTATTGGCTTGAATATCACGCACTAGTCCAACGCCGTCGGTATTGTCACCACATAGGGTACCTTCAGCATCTTGAAATAGCGTATTTACTGCACCAGCTTGTTCTGCCAGCGGCTCCAATTGATTCGCAATTCGGTAAGCACGTTCTTTATGGGGAACGGTGACATTCAGTCCACCACCACCATTGGCAAAAAAATCCAGGACAAAGGAATCGAAATTATCAGCCGCAACTTCAATAGCTTCATATTGCACATCTTGCTTAGTTTGCTCAGCAAACATTCTATGGATAGCAGGGGATTTGCTCTGCGCGATTGGAGTGCCGATGACTGCATAGCGAGTCATTATTTATTCCTAAAGTGAAATGCTTAAGCCCAGTCTTTGGGTTGCAAAAAGTGAGTATAAAGTTTTTCTTCTTCGCTGCCAGGTTCAGGATGCCAGTCATATATCCATCTGACCGTAGGAGGTAGCGACATAAGTATAGATTCGATTCTACCCACACCTGATTGTAATCCGAATACTGTGCCTCGGTCGTAAACCAAATTGAACTCAGCATAGCGACCGCGCCTGTACTCCTGGAATGCTTTCTGCTCAGTCGAGTAGATATGGTCTTTTCTTCTTTCAACGATGGGCAAAAAGGCGTCGAGATAACTGTTTGCCATCGCCTGCACAAATTCAAAAGACTGATCAAATCCTAATTCATTAAAGTCGTCGAAAAACAATCCACCAATACCCCGTGGCTCATTTCTGTGTTTAATATGAAAATAGTCATCACATTGTTGCTTGAACTTGGGATAGAAACTCTCACCAAAAGGATCACATGCTCGTTTGGCGGTTTGATGCCAATGAATACAATCTTCATCATTCCCGTAATAGGGAGTTAAGTCGTAGCCGCCGCCAAACCACCAGACACTATCTTCGTTTTCTTTTTCAGCAACAAACATTCTAAAGTTAGCGTGAGAAGTAGGAACGAACGGGTTTACTGGATGAATAACCAATGAAACACCCATGGCTTGATACGCTCTACCTGCTAACTCGGGACGCTGCGCTGTTGCCGATGCTGGCATTGATTTGCCAAAAACGTGAGAGAAGTTTACGCCGCCCTTTTCAAAAATATCACCATCTCTGATAACGCGAGATATGCCTGAACCGCCTTCTTCTCGATCCCATTTGTCAGTTTTAAATTCAGCGACAGATTCAAGACCCTCTATTCCATTACAAACGTTCTCCTGCAATTGCAGCAAAAACCCTTTTACTCGTTGGCTGTCTTCTGATTTCAATTTGCGTTCTCCGCCGCCCATGGCTAACTAATTAATAGCTAGCGTAATATGTTCCCAGTCACTAAATCTCTAATTTTGGAAGGGGAATCTTGGTCGCCAAGCTCTCCATCCATGATGTAGTCAATTTTATCTGCAAATTGCTCCTCAAGAATTAATCTAGATCTAATTTCTACTTCTCCAGTATTATTAGCCGAAGTAGAGACAATGGGCTTACCAAACTCACTGCATAGCGCGTTAACCAGAGGATGCCCACTCACTCGAATGGCGATCGACTCGTGGTCGCCCTTTACCCAGCGAGGAAAAATTTGTTTCGGGTCTGGAATTAGCCAAGTGGTAGGGCCCGGCCAAGTACTTTCTAAAAGTGCTAACTGATCCACTGAGAGATCTTTAGTAAGTTCTGCAATCTGGGTCAGACCTGCAGCAACCAGAATCAGGCCTTTTCCCACCGGCCGTTGCTTTATTTCTAGAATTCGATGAACTGCTTCTTCTATATAGGGATCACAGCCGAAACCCCAAACTGCTTCGGTGGGGTAGGCAACTAACTTTCCCTGATTGAGAAATTCACAGGCAGTGGTTAATTCGAGGTTGCCCATTGGGCGATCCTGCTTCTTTAGTTTAGAGCGAATCCTGTAGAGCTTGATCTTGGGCCTGAACTTTTTCCGCGTTAGCTGCCCGTTCTGCTCTTACGCGTTCGGCTAAATTACTATCTGATAGAGACAGAATTTGTGCGGCCAAATAGCCAGCATTTTTTGCGCCGGCCTTACCAATAGCTACTGTTGCTACTGGAATTCCGCCTGGCATCTGTACGGTAGAAAGCAATGAATCAAGCCCTTGCAATGGCCCGGCATCAATCGGGACACCAATTACAGGTTTAGTTGTAAGAGCAGATAAAACTCCAGGAAGATGTGCAGAA
>ENA-UPTF01001769-UPTF01001769.1-marine-metagenome-genome-assembly--contig:-NODE-1769-length-13256-cov-2.797708_pt1 | contig 13256 bp, 12 predicted proteins | sample MGYA00238166_ERZ767019 | MGnify/ENA primary metagenome ERZ767019 (study PRJEB28930, sample SAMN06266391) | marine metagenome | isolation source: Sea water from 250 m depth | place: Atlantic Ocean...
TGTATTTATTGCACTTTAGCGCCCCCGGCAGGACTCGAACCTGCAACCGTCGGGATAGAAGCCCGCTGCGCTATCCATTTACGCCACGGGGGCTTGTAGTCAAGGTTGCCATTCGTGAACGGAAATTCCGAGCCTGAAAAGGTCCTAGACGTTTTTGGTTATGTGGGTCTTCGTCCCGGCCAACGAACCATTCCCGATTCAAGACGCGGATCAGCCTGTTCATAATCGGGATCGTCGGGCCAGGCGATGCGTCCCGGGCCCTCAATGCCGTATCTGATTCGAACTATTTCGTCGTCTTCTTCAGTGTTGCCTTCAGCGGCGGATATTGCTTCAGCAGCGTTTCGGTATCGGGTGAGTCGAGCCAACATTGACACGGTTGGAGTCATCATTAGCATCTCGTCGGAATCGTTCAACGCTAGGGCCTCTGCCGGCCGGATCCACTCGTGGTGTACGGCCTCGTCATCATCGTGAAGCGGTTGCTGACCTTGCGGCATCGCGGTGACAAAGAATCGAGTGTCGTACCGGCGGGGCGGTCCGAGGGGTGTAACCCACCTGCTGACGTAGTGAACGCCTGAGCCATCCAATGCGAGACCCTCATCTCGAATCATGGACACGAAGTCAACGTCGCCCGCATTCACACCGGCCCTGTGGGTCGCGAACCGTTGTTCGATGTCGCCCCGAGATAGATCAACTAAATCTTTCTCTCCTGGTGTGCGTGCCAACAATAGCCCTGCCTCTTCGAATGTCTCACGTAGAGCTGCCACCCAATATGCGACACCGCCTTGCTCTATTCCCAGGTGCTGACTCGCGTCAGCATCTGTGAGGCCTTCGACGACAGCGTCAGCCTGAGGCGTGCCATCTTCGGGGTCTACGGCGCCGCCCGGAAACACCCACATGTCGCCAACGAAAATTGATCTGGCGTTGCGTTTCAGCATGAGTACTTGGAGGTCCGGGCGGTCCGCAAGAATAAGAACAGTCGCCGCTGACCGAATGGCAACCGATTCAGGGTCGTAGTCGCCGCCTGATCCAGGTGAGGAGTGGCCGATTGAGGCTGTCTGGCCGGGTTCGGTCATTAGTAGTCAATGCCAGCGCAAACCAAACATTCTTCGCTGTCGTGGGTGAGCGCGGCGGCAGCGTGGTCGTCTTCTGTCTGATACTGCGGCGTTTCATGACGAGCAGTTCGGTCGTCTTCGTATTCCGATGATTCGCCCCCAGATTCAGTTGCCTCGACGGGTACGAAGACTTTGTCTTTCCAGTCGTCGGTATCCGACCACCGATAATCCAAATGGGTCATAGCTCCGGGCTCGGTCAGGGACTCGAAAGCTGCCAAGGTTTCACGCATGATCGACGCGTTGAGTTCTGGTTGGTTGGGGCGCCCAGCGGTGTGACCTAGCGGGTAGTCAAGATATACAGATCGTGCTGGCCACGCGGATCGAGTGATGTCGCGAGCGCTAGACATGGACAACGTCGGAACACCAGCGTCTTCAATGGCTCGTGCGATCAGACCCACGGTCTGATGGCACACAGGTCACACCGGTACCAAAAGCACGACATCTACCTCATCGGCGAGTACCCGGTCGACGAGAGCAGGGATGAGTTCTTCAACGACGCGTCTCGTACTGTAAATCCCACCCATCAGGGTGTAGGCGTTTGCACTCAGGGATCCAAGGATGTTTTCGTCGATCATCGAGCGAAGTTGTTGGATCGGGAAAACGACGTTGATGTCTTGTCGCGCGTCGGTGAGGTCGTACGCGAAATGGGTTGCTCGGAGTTCTGAGATGTCGGCGTCAGTGGGGATCGCCCGATAAGTGGTGTCATCTTTGAAATGGAAGGCTGTCTGCCCGCTCGAGTAAATACCACCCGTGCAAATGAGACCCAGCTTGGATTCAGAAAGCGGCTTCGACAGCGGAACCCAGTTTGGGGCCTCCTCGCTTTCAAGCCAACGGTATTCGCCATATCCGAGTCCGGAGTATTGCGCCGTGATCCTGGGTATGTAATCGACAGGGGGTTGACGACGCTGCGGAGTGGTTGACATCTGCATATCTCCTAACTCGATCTGCGGAGCCCGCACTCAACTTTGAAGCGGATCCATAATGTGCTTCGCTTCCAACCCAAACAGTGTGGCAAGATTTGTATTCCTTGGTGATCGTAGCTCAGTTGGTTAGAGCGCCTGTCTGTGGCACAGGAGGTCGGGGGTTCAATTCCCCTCGGTCACCCCAAGACCGATAAAGGTCGAATAGCGGGCAACGTCAGCAATTCTACGGAAAAATCTGTCCTACCTAAACTCCTGAGAGTTAGAAATTCTTTGCCGTAGCCAGACACCGCAACGGTTTATAGGCGTGTCTTTCGGATCGGGCGACCGGTACTATGAGCCGCTCTAGCGCCTCTAGCTCAATTGGCAGAGCATCGGACTCTTAATCCGCAGGTTCTGGGTTCAAGTCCCAGGGGGCGTACAACGAGATTCTCAATAGCGATCAAATCTTAAGAGCCTGTGACACCCGCCAAGATTGCAATCTTGCGCACCTTATGAGTGTGACAGAGCCAGTAATTGGAGTTGGTCTTCACCCACGACAAGACTCAGTTGATTCACGCCCCCAGGCACCCTATGTCACGTAGGATTGAGTTACTCACACGGACAATGAGGAGATACTTGTGGCCACCTACTCCTGTGCCTCTTGCGGCATGTCAGTAAACGCAACATGCGGGGAATGCAATGAACCGCTAGTTGATGACAGCATCACTAAAGATGACGGATCAACTGTTCAGGTTTCTAAATGCCCTAACGATCACGGCAAAATTAAGTCTCCGATGTGTTGCGGCGCCGATATGACGTCTGCCGCGGCGTAAACATCTTTCGCCCCTGTTCTGTTGTGGTGGTCTGGTTCGCGAACCAGACCACTTCGATTTTTAGGTGTCGATTCGAACGGCAACGGTGAATTGATGGGTCTGCGTCGCTTCGCTCTCGCACTCGGTCTTGTTGTCGTAGGGGTTAGTTGCGCGGCACCTTCGATAAAAGAGGGCGGGTCTTCTAGTCGTCATCCTTCTTTTGCGACAACTACTGAATCTCTTGTCACATCTACCGAAATTTCGAGCGTTACGTCCGCTTCCCCGGTAACGACTTCCATCTCGGTCCCACCGGATGCGACGGTACTTGTAGGACCAGCCCCGACCTCGCCCGATGAGTTGTCTGGGGTCAGTGACCTGCCGGACAACATTGCGCTTTCGTCTCTAGGTGTTCACGGTCAGATCCGTGCGACGGCCTTTGGTCCGAGCGGCGATTTCGGTTGGGGGCTGAGCTTCTACACCGGAATTTGGGATCACTTCAACGCCAGGCCACCAGCGGAGGTTCTGACCGCAAATGGCACGTGGTTGATTCCTGATAATTGGCGATACTCAGAAACTCTGTGTCCTGAGGGGTCCACCGCCCAAAAATCCTTGAGCGCTCGAGGCCCGTCTTATCGTGAGGTGTTTCAGTCAATTGACGGCGGGGTCGGCTATTGGTCTCAGACCCGGTTCCCATCGAAACACCCCAAATTTCGGATTAGTGGGAACACCGACTGTTACAACACCACCACGTCGAACCCGGGCTGGGTGTGGAGAAGCAACGACGAGGTGATTCCTGGACTCATTCAGTTGTCAAACCGCATCCTTGTACCTCCAGACGGCATCACTTTTGACTCTTCGAACGGTTCGTTATTGGGAACCGCGTGGATGGCGCTTCCCCTGTCGGATCCTTACGAACGAAACGGAGTGGTTATCGGTGACAAAAGCTGGACTCTTTTCGTTGAGGCAGCAAATTTTCGTGGACCGGTGGCTTATTGGGCCCCCGAGGCTTGGAGTCGAATCACCGTTGATCACTCTCCAGCTCATTTTCGTGGTCTGGATCACCGAGAAATTGACACCCAGTACCGGTTGTTCGCAAGCCAACTGACCGTCCCGAGTCTGGGAACCGTCGTCGAAGGCCAGAATTGGAGTCGGATCCCCGAGCTTCGCTTCCCTGTCGACCCTCGCGGCCGAACCGTATTTCATCAAGACGTCACTTTTTACGCCCGAGACGCGATATTCGAACAGGTCACCGCCGCTAAAAACGGAGCCCCGCTGGCTACTGCATTCGATGATTCGGCGTCGATTCATGCTCCACTGCAGACACATCGGTGGGAACTAAACCTCGGCGAATTACCGGTCGTTGGTTTAGAAAAATTTGTTCGCTTGGCCGACTGGGACAGCGAAAACAAAGAGGGGTCGGGATGGGGATTGCAGTGGTTGGATGATTCTGGTGTATTTCCGTCTTATTTCCGTCTCCAAGGTAAAGAGTGGTTGGCTGTTGAGGATTCAAAAGCGCCGTCAGAAATCGTTTCAGAAGATCTTGACTTTCCCACCGCTACTCGAAGAGCAGGTTATGCTCCCCCGCTCGCTGAAGGTCCTACCCCGCAGGTGCAACAGGTCCAACTCAACGACGGTTCAGTGGTTCGTTATACCTGGTATCGGTTCGTTGATCAGCCCGCCCTCGCAGCTCTTGGCCTGGACCCGGACCAGAAATCGGCTTTGCAGTCCCTAGTGGAACAGATTCACCGCGAATGGGATTCGAATGCGGAGTTTATGAAACCTCCGAGCGAGGGCGCTCTCGTAAAAATTCAAGACGAAGTGATTGTCCAACCTCCGGTCAATGGTGCGGTGGGTTGGGTACCGGTTGTGATTAGCCAAACTGCGGCGGATTGACCATTACGTTTCGGGATGTGACCATCACTAGATGGAGTCTGCGACCGAACTCGACGCCAACGACCCTTTAGCTGGGTTTCGGGATCGGTTTGTTCACAACTCAAGCGAACCGGAACTCATCTATCTGGACGGAAATTCCCTCGGCCGACAACCGCGCGCAGTCGCCGATGTTTTGACGCGGATCGTTGATCACCAGTGGAGTGATCGTCTTATTCGAGGGTGGAATGAGGGTTGGTTGGACATCGCCGCAGGGGTCGGTGATCTGATCGGTGAACTGTTAGGCGCCAACCCCGGTGAAGTCATCCTCGCTGAGAACACTTCTGTGTGTCTTTACAAAGTCGCTGTCGCCGCATTACGCGAACAGCCGTCGCGGCAAAAAGTGGTCACCGACGACGAAAATTTTCCGTCGGACATTCAGATACTGCGTTCTGCTTGTAGAAGCGCTGGTTCGGGTCAGACGGTGCAGATTGTGCACTGCTCTGAAGCGCTGGACCCGACGAGTGTTTTGGTTGACGCGATAGACGAGTCGACCGCGGTGGTGTCTCTGAGTCACGTGACCTACCGGTCAGGATGGCGGTGGGATCTCGAAGCGGTAAATCGGGCCGCTCAAGATGTGGGCGCTTTAGTGGTGTGGGATTTTTCTCATTCCGTTGGGGCGATTCCCATTGACGTCGCGGCGCAGGGGGTCGATGTCGCGGTGGGTTGCACCTACAAGTACTTGAACGGAGGTCCGGGCGCTCCAGCATTTATTTATGTTTCGTCTCGCCGCGACAACCTGAGCAACCCGATACGAGGCTGGTTCGGGAGCGACAAGCCGTTCGATTTTGATCATCAGAGTCCTAGCGCTGGAAGCATTCAACGCTTTTTAACGGGCACCCCCAATATCGTTTCTGCCGCCCTTATCCAACCGGGGGTTGACTTGCTGCTAGAGGCAGGCATCGAGCAGGTGTATGAGAAATCGGTGAGGCTCTCCGAGCGTTTCATCGCCTTGTGCGACACCCAGTTATCGGAGTTCGGTTTCGAGATTCGTACTTCCCGCGATCCTCTGTTGCGCGGATCACATGTTGCCGTGTTTCATCCTGATGCTCAGGCAGTGGGACTTGCCTTACTCAATGAACAGTCTGTTATCACCGATTTTCGTCCGCCGGATCTTCTGAGGTTCGGGTTCGCACCGCTGTACATCCGCTTCGCTGACGTCGACGCGACAGTAAGCCGCATCATTGATGTCGTTGCCGGAGGCGGCATTGATCGTTGGAAAGACGAAAATCCGCTCGTCCCGTGAATCGCTGCTACTGGGCGTGGGCCCCAAAAACTAACGTCGCACACGCCGACCAATATCCTCCCCATCCGTGACATAGGGCCACATCGACGTCGCTCACTTGGTTCGCTGCCTCACCGCGGACTTGTCTCACCGATTCCAACATGCACAACATGCCGTAGGCGCCGGTGTGGGCGTAGCTAAGACCGCCGCCGCTGGTGTTCATGGGTAGATCCCCGCCTGGAGCGGTATGTCCCTCCGCTATGAAATGGCCACCTTCGCCGTACTCCACAAAGCCCAGTCCCTCGAGACCGAAGATGGGGTTGTGGATGAACGCGTCATAAATCATGAGGTGGTCAACGTCAGAGTGTGTGATCCCCGAACTCGCGAATGCTGCGTCGCCGCTCGTGCGAATGAACTCCGGACGTAACGGTTCACGAACTCCGGCGGCACTCATCACACCTGATTCCAATGCCCCTCCGGTTCCGAGCACATACACGGGCGGTTTCGGGTGGTCCATCGCCCGATCTGCGGAGGTGACGACCAAGGCGCCACCGGCATCGGACACCAGGCAACACATGGCGCGGCGGATGGGCCACGCAATCATTGGCGAATCGAGCACCTCATCAACCGAAGTGGGTTCACGCAACGTTGCCCGGGGAACATCGACCGCCCAAGCGCGTTGACTGACAGCACCAACAGCCAGGTCCTCGTCGCTGAGACCGTACTCGCGTTGGTAGCGAAGCACGGGAAGGGTGAACGTAGCCGCTGCTTGCCCTCCGCTGTACAGCATGTCGAATTGCTGTCCGATTCCACCCCGTTGCCCTGCGTCTCCACTTTGCCCGAGACGGCGAGTCGATTTTCCCGATTCGCCGTACACAATGAGGACAGTGGTGCAATAACCGGAGTGAATGGCGGCGACCGCGTTGCGTAGCTGAAACATCCACGAGCATCCACCGACCACGGTGTTATCAGCCCAAGAGGGAAAAATACCCAATTGGCGACTCATGTCCGCCACAGGGAAATAACCGCACGTGAAGCCATCAATATCGGCGGCTGTGACTCCAGCGTCTCGCATTGCATTGGCGGCGGCATCAATGGCTAAACCCACCGAAGAGACATTGGGAACTGTTCCTATTTCGGTTGACTCGGCGGCCCCGACAATCGCTGTTGCACCGGGCGGGATCATTGTTGTTCCTCCACTGGTTCGAAACAAAGGACGGTGGTCCCTCCAAAGTTCACAAATGTTGCCCGCAGGGCCATGTCCAGGAGCAGAGTTTCAGGGGTTTGTTCACAATTCACGATTGAGGAGGTAAGCATCGGACCCTCTGCGAGTTTGACTAACGCCACCGACCGTGGGCCTTGGGTGTCCCACAGGTCGAGGGGTTTTTGTTGGATGGTGTAGCTATACAAAGTTGCGTCACCGGTTGCGTCGAAGAACTCGACGTCACTGCTAGAGCACTGCGGGCAGATAGGCGACGGCGGGAAGTAGGCGTCGCCGCAGGCAACGCATCTGTTGATACGCAAAACGCCTTCGTTGCATCCATCCCAGAACGGCTGCGTTTCAGGCGTGGGTACGGGGATGAGAGGATGAGGCATAGGTCAAGTTCTAGCCTGCGGTGACGCTGTTTCGCTTGACCGCAGCGACGAGTTCACGCCCGGGACTGTTCGGGCACAATGCGGTAGAAACGTTGGGTCTCCACAATTCACCCAGAGGAGGGAACGAAATGAGCGACAACGAAGGCAATGTGATCGTTGTTACCGGTGCAGGCTCAGGCATCGGAAAGGCAACGGTTCACCGTTTAGCTAATGAAGGGGCGAAGGTCGTGGCAGTGGATCTGACAGACAGCTCGTTGGAGTGGACGAACGAGTTTGATTCTGTGGCGGCGCTAGCTGGTGATGTCACCGACCCCCTAGTCAACGAAGAGATGATGGCTGTCGCAGTCAACAATTTCGGGGGGTTGAACGCCGCGGTTCTCAACGCGGGGGTCGTAGCGCAAGGTGACATTGTTCGCGGATCAATGTCGGACTACGACCGAGTCATGGACGTCAACGTTCGCGGCGTCGTGCTCGGGTTGAAGTCTGCGATAGCTGTCATGGCTTCGACCGGGGGGTCCATTGTCGTGACCGGTTCTGTTTCGGGGCTTCGCGGCGACAGCGGGCTGTGGGCCTACAACGCCTCTAAGGGTGCGGTGGTGAACCTTGCGAGATCGGCTGCCCTTGATGTCGGTCATCTCAACATTCGGGTGAACGCTGTGTGTCCGGGACCGATTCATACTGGTTTAACTGAGGGCACTGTGGGCACCGAAATGGGTGACGCTATGGCCGCTCGGTTACCACTAGGACGTTTCGGTGAACCAGAAGAGGTAGCCGCGGTGATTGCTTTTCTGACCTCGTCTCAGTCGTCGTTTGTGACGGGAGCAGCTGTCCCTGTTGATGGTGGTGTAACAGCGGGGACTGGTCAATGGGCGACCTACAGCGGTCGCAAACGCGGTTACTTGTAGCTATAGCTCGGCCCAGTTGTGCAATGCTGCGCCTATGACCGAAGTACCGATTTCGACCTTTCCGATTCCGGAGTTAGATGACGTTCCGGACGATCTACGGACAATGATGCTCGGCATCCAAGACAAGACAGGGTTTATTCCCAACGTGTTCTTGGCGTTAGCGCACCGTCCTGACGAATTGCGGGCCTTCATGGCCTACCACGAGGCTTTGATGGAAGGCGAAAGCGGACTGACAAAGGCTGAACGAGAGATGATTGTGGTGGCTACGAGCGGCTCGAACAGTTGCATGTACTGCGTCATCGCTCACGGTGCGATTCTCCGGATCAGAGCAAAGGATCCTCTTATCGCGGATCAGTTGGCAGTTGACCCGTTGAAGGCAGATCTCGATGACCGACAACTGGCGATGATTGCCTTCGCGGTCAAATTGGCTCGCACGCCTGAAGACGTCCAAGCAGCCGATCACCAATCTTTACGCGATCACGGATTCAGCGATGACGACATCTGGGATATCGGGGCCATTACGGGACTCTTTGCATTATCCAACCGTCTCGCGCATCTGTCTTCGATGCGACCCAACGACGAGTTCTTCACCATGGGTCGGAGCTGAGAAGACTACTTTTCGGACCTTCTGCCCGCGGGAGCGACGGTGCGGGCGATTGGCTCTGCGTTCTAGTGACGACTCTGTAGCGTCTGCAACGCTTCGGCAGCGTGCTTTTCCATGTTGCTTTCACTAGCAATCACCCCGAGCACCCGACCATCACTATCGACGACGAAGGTACGTCGCTTGTTTGGCAACGGGCCCGGCCGCTTGACCCCGAATTGACGGGCGATCCTCCGGTCAACGTCGGAGAGAAGCACAAGTCCGAGTTGATTGGCTTCATCAAAGGCACGTTGTCGATCCGACGGATCGACGCTGATTCCCACTACCGAAGCCCCAACTTTTTTGAATTCTTCGCTCAGGTCCCGGAAGTAACAGCTTTCCTTAGTTCAACCAGGAGTCATGGCCTTGGGGAAGAAGAACACCACCACCGGTCCCGATTGCAACAAATCAAAGAAACAAACTTTTTCGCCGAATTGATTGGGGGCTTCGAAATCTCCCGCTGCGTCACCTATTTGCACCGCCGCATCCTATGCACGGAAGAACCTACGATCTGTCACCATGCGCGGACATCCAACCCTCGATGACTTAGGTCCAGGTCTTCCTCGAGATCATTGGACGTTAGTCAATGCAGTCCGCGCTCAAGCATCGATCCACGGCGACCGTGACTTCTTGTCATTCGAGGACGGTCCGAGCCTTTCATTCGCCGATTTTGATCGGCTCACCGACTGTCTCGCTGCTGGTTTACACGACCTTGGTTTACAAGCGGGAGAGCGCCTTCTGGCGCTGTTAACCAACAGTCGAGAGTTCATGTTGACGATGATCGCTACTCATAAGCTCCGCGCAGTTTTTGTCCCCATCAACACCGAACTTCGTGGAAGTTTCCTAGAACATCAAGTGCGCAACAGTTCACCGCGCGTCGTTGTCGCCGATGATGGACTCATTGACCGTTTCACTGCTGTCGACACCTCAAGCATCGAGATCGAGACGGTAATCCGCGTCGCTGACGGAACTTCCGGGAGTACTGCGTTGCCGGACTCATTGGCCGGGGTTCAAGATCTACGCATCGAGGGGCTGTTGGATACGACCCCAAGACCACAATCGTTGACTGATCCTGAGCCGAGCGACGTATGCACGATCATGTACACGTCAGGTACGACCGGTCCGTCCAAAGGGGTGTTGATGCCTCAAGGGCATTGTTACCTGTTCGGTCTGGGCACGGTGGCGGCGATGGAACTTACCGAAGCTGACCGCTATTTCTGCTGCATGCCGTTGTTTCATGCCAACGGGTTGTTTATGCAGGTGTATGCGTCGCTTCTCGCGGGGGCGTCTTGCCATGTCACCAAACGATTCAGCGTGTCGGACTGGCTCGATGTGGTTCGCGGAGAACAAATTACGGTGACCAACGCTCTGGGGGTCATGCCTGAGTTCATCTTTCGTAGCCCACCGACGCCAAACGATCGCGATCATCGCCTGACACGCATTCTGGCGATCCCCGTCGCTGAGGAATGGGGATCGGCAATGGAGGAACGGTTCGGTGTCGTCCTGCGTCAAGGCTTCGGAATGACGGAGGTCAACATGGTCAGCTACAGCGATATCGACGATCTCAATAGCATCATTGGTTAGCATTTCATCAAGATTGTTGTAGACATTCGGAATATTGAACTGTTGGGCAAGGTTTTCGGCTCGGGCGCGAGTCCTATTGGCAATTCCTAAAACATGAAAACCAGCCAATTTGTAGGCTGGGAGATGGGCGCCAGCAACAATTTCACCGGCCCCAACAATTCCGATGCCTCTTTGTAGGTTTCTGGGTAGCCGTGGTTTCCAGTTCAAATCGAGATCTTTTTGTGTCAAGAGTGCCTCCTCCAATTGGCTGGTTGTCTAGTTCTCATCAGAATGCCGAGCGGTGGCCAGGTCGTACGGGATAGCTGTGCCGACAGTGTAATTGAGTTAAATAGGTAGGTGTCTCCGTAGCGTCGTGAGCTGAATACGGATTTACCAAGTGGCCGCGATCTGGACAAGTGTGTTCGTGCTGTGGGTTTCTAGATGTGACAATATCCCAATTCATCGTTTGTCGTCTGCAAATCGGTTACATTGTCCTGATTACGTTAGCATTGCTGGCACAATAGGTATAGGCGTCACGGCAACTCCGGAGATTCAACGACATGAGTAATCTGTTTAAGCATCGTAGCTCAGCGATGACTGATGGACCTGATAGAGCATTTGCAAGATCCTTTTTTAAGGCGATTGGGTTTACAGATGAGGATCTTACGCGTCCGGTTGTTGGTGTAGCCCATATGTGGATTGAAACTATGCCCTGTAATTTCAATCAACGTCGGCTAGCACAGCACGTTAAGGCTGGCATCAGGAAGGCTGGAGGAATGCCGGTTGAGGTTAATACCATAGCGGTATCTGACGCGGTTTCGATGGGGACAGAAGGGATGAAGGCATCCTTGGTAAGTCGTGAATTGATTGCAGATTCAATAGAGCTTGCCGCGTTAGGACACTCGTTCGACGCGTTGGTGGTGCTAGTTGGATGTGACAAGACTATTCCTGCAGGCGCAATGGCTCTTGCCCGATTGAACATCCCGGGGATAGTCCTGTACAGCGGCACTATCAACCCGGGTAGGTTTAAGGGGAAGGACGTAAATATTCAGGACGTATTTGAAGCAGTGGGGGCATTTAATGCGGACAAGATGTCAGCAGAAGACTTTAAATTACTCGAGGATGTGGTTTGTCCCGGAGCTGGAGCTTGCGGGGGCCAGTTTACTGCCAATACGATGGCCACTGCTCTGGAGTTTATGGGTATAAGTCCGGCCGGATTTAATGCTATTCCTGCTACTCACCCTAGCAAAGACGATGTTGCTCATCAGACCGGGCAGATGGTCATGGGATTACTGGAGAAGGGAATGCGTCCGAGGGACTTTATTACCCGTGAATCTATAGAGAATGCCATAGCGTCAGTGGCGGCCACCGCCGGATCGACGAATGGAGTCCTCCATTTACTGGCGATTGCAAACGAAGCTGAAGTTTCGTTGGAACTGGAGGATTTTGAAGAGATTTCAGAACGCACTCCAGTGGTCGCAGATTTAAAGCCTGGGGGGCAATATGTGGCCAAGGATGTTTTTGAGGCTGGAGGCATTTCCTTGGTAATGCGGGAGTTAAATAAGAAAGGGCTCTTGCATGACACTCGTAATGTTGATGGAAGGACTATCTCTGAGATAGGCCTGGCGGCTCAAGAAGAGTCTGGGCAAATGGTCATTAGGGATATTGAAAGTCCGATAAAACCTAGGGGCGGTATAGCCATACTGCGGGGAAATCTAGCTCCCGATGGTTGTGTCGTTAAACTCGCAGGTCATGAACGCATGAAATTTACGGGAACCGCGCGAGTATTTGATCGCGAAGAGGACTGTTTCCAAGCACATAAGGCAGGAGAGCTAAACAAAGGTGATTTTGTGGTTATTCGATACGAAGGGCCAGCTGGGGGCCCTGGTATGCGAGAGATGCTGCAGGTTACGGCCGCGATAGCGGGATCTGGCATAGAAGAAGATATAGCTCTAATGACTGACGGGCGATTTTCTGGAGCGACTCGCGGGTTGTCGGTGGGACATGTGTCCCCAGAGGCGGCACATGGGGGTCCGATTGCCGTGATTCGCAATGGAGATACCATTGTTTTGGATGTGGAGAAACACAGCCTGACGGTAGATTTAACTGATGAAGAAATAGATGAGAGGATGAATAATTGGCATCCGCCTGAGCCGGCCTACAAGTCCGGAGTGATGGCTAAGTACGCCTCCTTAGTTTCATCGGCTAGCGAAGGTGCAATAACTAAGCCTAAAACAAGCAACTAGTATAGGCTCTAACCCTTTTGCGAACCTGGGTCAATTGCTGTGAGCCAAGTAATCGGTCTTAAAGTGAGGAGTAGAGCGTGACTTTGCTTGCAGGCGCGATGGCAGCAAGACCCAAACGAAGTGATTTATTCCACCCAAAGTTGATTCGGGATCCAGCCTCGAATCATGGGGACCATCTCGCTCATTGCCACCGTTGGCCTAACGTTAGTGAAAATCTGAATATCTGGGCGATAAAGTTTTGCTGATAACAGATAGAAATGTCTTTGGTTCTACTTCGCGGGTTGCAATGGGGTAGGCATATCATGAGGCTGCTCGCTGGGGCAATA
>ENA-UPTF01001770-UPTF01001770.1-marine-metagenome-genome-assembly--contig:-NODE-1770-length-13251-cov-2.968347_pt1 | contig 13251 bp, 10 predicted proteins | sample MGYA00238166_ERZ767019 | MGnify/ENA primary metagenome ERZ767019 (study PRJEB28930, sample SAMN06266391) | marine metagenome | isolation source: Sea water from 250 m depth | place: Atlantic Ocean...
CAACCTCGCGATTGGCCCCCGCAGCATAGCCGTAGACATGGCTTGGTTTCCGGTGAATATTGAGTAGTCCCGGTGCATTCTTAAATCCCCAATCGTAAATAAAGTAGGCCTGCCCCGTGTAGCCGTAAGTCAGGTAGACGAACAGTTGCATCCGCAAGTTCGATTCGCTGAGACGACGATGTTCCCGGGAGCGGTCGATTGAATGCACAAATGCCCAGTAGGGAACCTTGGCCTTCAGAGCCACGTCCCGGACCGTCGCCGCGCACCGCGGCCTCGCCGCCGGCGATGTGATCAAGGTCGGTGGGACGGTGGAATTGGAGACCCTGGACACGCCGGGCCACACCATGAGCCACGTCTGTTTGCTGTCGCGCACCGACACGCCGGCGCTGTTCTGCGGCGACACCTTGTTTAATGCTGGCGCCGGCAACTGCCACAAGTGCTGCGTTTATCAATCCTCCAGCCGCTGACTCAGATACGGCGACAGAACTCTCAACTTTTCGCAACACCTTTGCTACTTCTTTGCCAGCTTCGATTACGTCATCAAATGTCACAACATTCACCCAAGTGCGCCACTGATCGCTATCTCAGCGATCTCGTCCGGATCGATCTGAAGCAAATCACTCAATACTTCAAAGGTGTGTTCACCTAATAGAGGCGCCGCTGAACGTGGCCCATGATCGTATTCTTTGATCGAGTACTGATGGCCTGCGTATGGGACTCGACCCATAGCTCCGTGCTCATGCCAGCGATAGAAACCGAGATGTTCATATTGGGGGTCTGCTAATAGGTCGCTACTTCGTGCGACTACTCCAGCTGGAATTCCGTTCCCTGCTAGTTCTCTCTCCAATTCTTTGCCTTCATAGCCAATTGTCCATTCGGCGATTTGTTGGTCGATGAGGTCAGCCGAATCAATTCGCCCTGCAGCTGTCTCAAATTGTTTCCCTTTAGCCCAAGCTGGGTTCCCCATAAGGGTTTGAAGAGCTGCCCAATTCGCGTCGTCTTTGATTGTTATCCCAATCCAGCGGTCGTCTCCTTTAACAGGGTAAATACCTTGGGGGGCTATATTCAGGTCGCGATTGCCGATTCGAGTGGGCTTGACATCATTGATCTGGAAGTCCAGTAGTTCTGGCGCCATCAGTTGCAGACCACACTCCAACTGAGCCGCCTCGATCACATGTCCGGATCCCGTCCGTCTTCGGTGGTCTATCGCAGCCAACAACGCCGAAGTTATAAATCGAGGTGAGATGGTGTCGGTGTAGGCGAGATACGGGCCGTCGGGTGGTAGGTCGGGCCAGCCGACTACCTCGTAGTAGCCAGCAATGGCAGCAGCGTGATAGCCGTAACCGGCTAGTGGGGATAAAGGACCTCCGCTAGCTAGTAGAGATGTGTGAACGATGATGGCCGAAGGATTCAAAGAGCGAATGGCTTCGTCGGTAAATCCGGTTCGGGCGAAGGCTCCGGGACTCCAGGCTTCGATGACAACGTCGGCCCATGCGATCAATTTTCGAGCTATGTCAATTCCGGTTTCGTTTTTTAGGTCGATGTCGATACTCAGTTTGGAGGTATTGAAGGTGCCGAAAAAATGCGACATGTTCTCTCCAAAGATTTGATCCTTGAAAGGGCCATTCACACGCAGTGGGTCAAGTCGTCCGCCGGATTCAATTCGGACGACCGTCGCACCATGATCAGCTAATGCCTTGGCGGTAATGGGTCCGACCCCGACCCAAGAAAAGTCTGCGACCTTGAGTCCCTCTAATGGCAGGTCTGAACCCGCAGCTTCGCTGCTGTTTCTAGCTGGAGCCCTTGTATCTAGATCACCTAGGATTTCTTCACTGTGTTCGTTTAGGTGAGGTGGCCGGCGGTGACCGACCAGTCGATGACCACCAAACGACAGAAATCCGCCCGGAATTCGTTCACTTGTAAATCCTCTCTCGTCCGCTGCTCTTCGCCAAAAGTTTCGGAGTTCAAGATGATCGAAGCCAAGAAGGTCTTCAACGTCGTTGATCGGTGCCAGGGTGGCTCCAAGTTCAAGGCCCCGCCTCATGAGCGTTTCACGGGGGTAACGAATACAAAGAGCGCTTACTGCCTGATAAATGTCTGAGAAAGCATAAGTTGTGTCCTCACCGCTTATCGCTCTGTGGTCAAACGTTGACCAGTCTTCGTCCGACCAAGTGGCGTCGACTATGCCTTCTTCGATCAGCCACGGGCCTAGCGCCTCAGCAAGGTCTCCTCTGCTCACTGCGATTAGCCATCCATCCGCTGCTTCCACGCGGATTTGCAGTGGAGGGTCAGTAAGAATTTCAGTTCCTGTTCGATGAATATCACTTCCCTGAATAGCGTGAGCTTCCATCGCGTTCAACAAGGTCCAAGTGACGCACGATTGGGCTGACACCACAACATGTTGCTCCCGACCAGTTGTGATCATCCGGGAGTGGGCGACCATTCCGGCTACTGCTGATTCAGCTCCGGTATGTCGCCAGACTTGTGGGATCGATGCTTTGACCGGTGGGCGGTCCGGAGTCCCTTGTAAATTCGGTGAGCCCCCTAGTGAGGCTAGGGATAGTTCACTGTGCGGGTTGTTTGCTCGCGGTCCGTCTGCTCCAAACGGAGTGACAACCACATGAATCAGCTGGTTGTTGGCTGATGTGATCTGAGTTCTGTCGATACCTACCTCAGAAAGGAAGCTTGGCATGCCCGACTCATACAGAAAATCAGCAGTCTCCAGTAATTTTAGGAACGTTTCTCGACCTTCGGAGCTTTCTAGGTTTAGGACGATCGATCGTTTATTCGATGAGTAGGAACTGAAATGCAGACTGCGTAAATCAGAGGCGTCATCTTTTCGGATTGGGTCTGATCCGCGGGTTGAACAGCCGTCAGGAGGTTCAACCTTGACTACGTCGGCCCCTAATTCGCCGAGTATCCAGGGTCCGATGTCTCCTCGATGGTCGGTTAGATCTATTACCCGCATCCCTTCGAGTGGACGCGTTTGGGCCATTCGGTCGTTGTCGGTTTGGTCCTGATCAGCTGAATTCACTGTCCACTTTCTCCTCTCGCAAGTTCAGACGATAGTTTGCGTTTATGGCAGCGGCCTCTTTCGAGCTTGAACAGCTCCTTTCTAGTGTTGAGGATTTGATTTTGGATCGCGCTAAACAGTCGGACCAACTGCGAGAGCCGGATCTGGAAGTAATTAAGTCTTTAGGGGATCTGGGCCTTATGAAGCTTCTCGTTCCTGAGGAGTACGCAGGTCATGAGGTACATCCAGGCGAGTTGATCGATTTTACGAAACGTGTAGCCGAACTTCATGGTTCTACGGCTTGGGTTGCTATGACATGCAATGAAGAGGCGGAGCTGGTGTCGGCCTATTTGCCCCCTGACACTTGTCGTCATTTGTGGGTTGATGACCCCACAGTAGTTATAGCTGGATCAGGGGTCCCAAAGGGTAGGGCTCGACGAACGAAGGGCGGATGGCGAGTTTCGGGGCGATGGAATTTCGTGAGCGGTTGCACCACGGCGAATAAATGGGTACTGAACAGCGTTGTAGATGGCGCTTCACCAATTGAATTGTGTTTCGCTGTAATGGAGGCAGACCCAGAATTCATTGAAGATACTTGGCACACAGTCGGCTTAAGAGGCTCGGGTTCCCATGATGTGGTGTTGGACGATTTCTTCGTTTCTGAGGACTGGTGCGGCGTTGTCCCCAACCATTCGCTTCCCATACCTGATTTACCTTTTTACCGCCTGCCATCCGCGCTGAGGTTTCCGTTTCCCAAGACCGGTGTGGCTGCTGGTCTAGCAACTCGCGCTATCGCTGATTTTCAAGAGCTCGCAGGAAGCAAAACTCCCCTGAATTCTAAACGGAATCTTCACGAGCGCCCCGATGCTGCCATCGCGATAGCGAAAGCGGAAGCGCTAGTCGGTGCAGGACAGGCATGGGTTTTCGAACAGCTCGACGCTGTTTGGGAAGCTGCAGAACAAGGGAACGATGTGACCGATCACTTGCACGCCAAAGTACGTTTAGCTTGCTCTTGGTCTGTACAGAATGCGATAAGCGCCATACAGCATTTAGTTGATGCCGCTGGCAGCACCGCCAATTTTGAGAATCCTGGCCTTATGGCTCTGCTAAACGATGCTCGTGCCGTAGCTGGCCACTTCATGGTCGGCTCATACCAAATAGACACCGCTGGCCGAGTACTTCTCGGGTTGGACGCTGGCGATCCAACGTTTTAGATCCGACCTTTTCTAGCGCCGCTATTAATCGAGGCGGACTGCTATTCCCTCTAAGTCAGGGCTTGATGGAGGGAAGTGGTCGAACACCAGTGGATCATGCCCCGGCACTATGACTCCCTCCGGGCCGGCGAGCTCTTTCAAAGTTTCCCAACCTTGAATCATTTTTGACAAGTCGTCCACGATAGGAAATGGGCGACCCTCGTTCATGTTTGCCCAATAGTGACTGGCATCAGAAGCAAGCACGACAACTCTGTTTCCCGTTTCGATCCGCACCACTTGTAAGCCGCGCGTGTGTCCACCGATGAGGTGGAGCGTTAACCCGGGCGCGAGTTCAGTGTCTCCGTCATGAAAGGTAACTCGTTGAGCGAAAACACGGCCAACGAGCTCTTGGATGTGCCGGACGTTGAACGCGTGGTTAAACGCCTTTCTGGTCATATCGCGTCCGGTGGCGAAGTACATCTCCTGGTCTTGGGCATGAAAGGTCGCTTTGGGAAACTGGTTGACTCCTCCTGCGTGGTCGTAATGAAAGTGGGTCACGATGACGTCGGTCACGTTCTCTGGGTCGACTCCCAGTAACGTGACCCCCTCGCTAGCAGTTCGAAGCAAAGTTCGTCGTCGAGCCTGAGCGTCGTCTTCTTCAAATCCGGTGTCGACGACCCATTCTCTTCCACTGTCACTGCGGATCAGCCATACGAAGTAATCCATTGGCATTGGAGTGCTGTCGTGGGGGTCTCCTCCTATGAAATGTTCCGCTCGCACCGCATCTCGCTCAGCGTATTTGATCGCATGAACCTCGTATCTAGACACCGGGACTCTCTTCCTCTGGGGATCGGCGGCCCTGCCCACGCTAGTTGGCGCACGTTGTTGATTTCGGCTCTACGATGCAGCAAACAAGGTTTCAGGGGGATCCGTTGAGCTTCGATATTGACAACTTGTACCGAGAGGGTCTCCCTGCCCCAGAAGGAGAGTGGACCGGTATTCCGGCTTTTAGCTTTGTGGGCGGCAACAACGACGAAGCAAACGTGCCCGTCGCTGGCCTTTCAGAGGCTGCAGCTCGCGTCTTTCAACGAGAGGGCCGCAAACTCGCCGTTTATAACTTGGGCGGAAGCCCTTTAGGTCATGAAGCACTTCGTAACTTCATCTGTCGCAAACTCGATATTCGGGCCGATACAAAGGTAGAACCCAATGAAGTCCTCATCACTTCAGGGTCGCTGCAAGGCCTTGATTTAGTTAACGATCTTTTATTAGAACCAGGCGACAACGTGATCGTTGAAGAAGCAACTTACGGCGGAATGATTAGTCGTTTGACTCGGCTAGGAGTTGTTGTTCATGGAGTTCATCTAGATGAGCACGGCGTGTGCCCAGACCACCTTGGAGAGTTATTGGCGCAGTGTTCTGCTGAAGGTCGCCCGGCAAAATATCTGTACACGATACCGACCGTTCAAAACCCGACGGGTTCTTGCATGCCTTTGGAACGTCGACTCGACATCTTGCAAGTAATGGGGGGCTATCAGACCGCAATCTTCGAAGACGATTGCTATGCCGATTTGTTATGGGGATGCCCTAGGCCTCCCACGCTGTGGGAATTAGATGACTCAAACACGAGGGTCATTTATTGCGGTTCTTTTTCGAAGTCGATCGCCCCGGCACTGCGGGTCGGTTACCTCGTCGCTGAATCGTCGATACTGCAACAAATACTTTCCTTGAAGACAGACGCCGGCTCTGGCGCACTAGAGCAAATGGTCGTCGCTGAGTACGCCGCTTCCCATTTCGATGATCATGCGGAGCAGTTGACCTCAGTGCTGCATGAGAAGGCCCAGGTCATGGCTGAGTCAATTGAAGAGGCTTTCGGAGACGCAGCAAGCTTCGATATGCCCCAGGGTGGGATCTTCATGTGGCTTACCTTCCCAGAAGATGTAGATACCGGGGTGTTCGGTGCCGAGGCCGCTCGTAAAGGCATCCAATTCAACGCTGGAGCCGGATGGTCCGTTGATCCTGAGTGGGGAGCAAACAAGATGCGTCTCTGTTTCGGCAATCCAAGCGCGGACGCGATCCGAGAGGGCGTCAAAGAACTAGCCGAGATAATGGATCTCTCTTAGGTCTGTAATCCTCAATCACAGACTCCAAGCATTATCTGTCTTGCTGTCTGAGTGCTTGATCCCAGTTGTTTGGTACTGACCCTTCGGGACCGATAACAACAATCTGATTTCCTGAAGGGGCGTTCTTGCGTTCCGCCAGGGCCCGTAAGTCCCACTTATTTCCCACAAGTTGAAAGACCATCGGAATTTCCGGTTCTTCGTCGATCCGAAGAACTCCTTTAGCTCGTTGTATCTCTTCTGGTAGTTGTTCGACAAACTCCATCAGAGCCTTTTTGGAGAGCGGAGGGTCTGATGAATGGCTCCGTGATTCGAACCGGCCCATTGTGTTCGGCGTTGAGGCTCGCGTCGTCACTGGAGAACCGAACAATACGTTCAAACTAATTTGGGATTGCACGCACTCGACGATCAACGCTTCACAGTTCAATCCCTTCAATTCCCTCAAGATTACTGAGGGGTCATCGATGAGATCTTTCTTGTTTAGAACAATGAGGTCTGCCACAGCTATTTGGTTGGCGACGGTTTGCCCGACCAACGAATCACTGAGCTGTTGTTCTGTGTTGGCTCCGTCAACTACTACAACAACAGCATTAAGAGATAGACCTGGGGCATGTCCGTAGGCAGCTATCGCCGCTGGGTCTGCAACTCCACTGGCTTCAACGACTAGGTGCTTAGGGCGAGGGCGACGAACTCTGATTTGTTGTAACGCTGCGACATACCCGTCGGCGAGGGAACAGCAAATGCAACCGTTGGTCAAGCTAATGGTGTTTCCATCAGCTGATTCAATGAGGTGCTCGTCGATGTTGATGTCACCAAAGTCGTTGACGAGGACGGCGACTGGTTCCTCAGCCTGGGTAAGGATGTGGTTGACCAGGGTCGTTTTACCTGCTCCCAGATAGCCGCCAATGACTGTCATCTCAATTGCCGTTTGCGGAGAGTCCCCCATTTTCTTCACTCCGACGCGGATCGATGGACGATACCTCCGACCATAGTTCCCCATACCTGAATGTCTTTTAATTCCTCTGGAGGCACGTCATAGGGGTTGCGAGCCAGGACACTGAGGTCCGCTAATTTTCCCACTTCTAAAGATCCAATCTCCTTGTCCAGTCGAAGCTGGTGCGCTGCATCGATGGTGCAGGCTTGCAGAGCCTTGTGGACGCCAATTCTCTCGTCGGGGCCAAGAATCCTGCCTGAGGCGGTCTTACGGTTCACTGCGCACCACATGGTGTGAAGCTGACTCATGGGGGTAATTGGTGAATCACTATGAATAGAAAATTTGACATTTTCACGTTCGGCTGTCGCACACGCGTCCATAGCTGCTGCTCGGTCTTCTCCAACTGTTATGGCAGCATGTTGATCACCCCAGTAGAAAATGTGGTTGCTGAAAATATTGGCGTTCATGCCTAGTGCAGACATCTTTTGGTACTGAGACGCTGTCGTCAGCTGAGAGTGCTGGACAGTGTGCCTGTGGTCGTCTCTGGGATGTTCCACAAGTGCTGCTTCTACCGCATCTATGAATACTTGTGAAGCTTCGTCGCCGTTGCAGTGACAATGCACCGTCAGTCCAGCCCGATGATATGAACTCACGATTTGTGGCATCTGTTCTGGTGGAATTAGCCAAAGCCCGTTACCTGGATGGCCTTGGGGTGGGTCAAGGTAATAGGGCGGCGATAGACGGGCGGTAAAACCTTGAATGGAACCATCAAGTATCAGCTTGACGATCCCAAATCGGAGCTTCGCTGTCTCTTCTTCATCTCTTAACCGCACTGCGAGCGCTGCCAGACCATCAACATCTGCTGGACTTCCTCCGGAGTCATGGTGTCCGAACGCGACGACTACTCGAGCCGGATAACTCATTTGGTCTGTCGCTTCGCGCCATGCCTCTAATTGTCCCTCCACCGCTAATCGAGTCGTCCCGAGGTCGGCGACAGTGGTAACGCCACAGTTGCGCGCCTCGCGGGCATAGTTCCATTTGGCTTCGGAGGACATGATCGCTGTCCCGATACTCAACAATCCATTGAGGGCTAGTGACATGGCTGCTGGTTCTTGAAGCTCCCCGTTCGGTTCGCCATCAGCGTTTCGAGCCACTCCCGGTGTTGGGGTGTGGCGATCAATCCCGGATCGCCGCATCATTTCAGAGTTCACGGTCGCGAGATGTCCACTGGCGTGAAACACGAAAATGGGTCTGGTAGTTGATATCTGATCAAGATGTCGGGCTTCGAGCCGTTCCCCTTGAAGGAATATCGGGTCGAGTCCCCACCCAATCAACGTGTCATCGGGGTCGCTAATGCGACTCTCATATTGGATGAGTTGTTCCAACACTGACTCGATGTCGCGGCAACCCTGCCATATTTTTCCTTGTGGGTCTTCACGGTCATAAAACCCGACATAGGGGAACTCCCACAAGGCGCCGGACATGACATGGGAATGAGCTTCGACGAAACCAGGGAGCAGCACATAGTCGTCAAAGCTGTCGTCAATTTCTTCTACCCCCCACTGATCGACATCATCGCCATCACCGATTCCAACTATTCGATCGCCTTGGACTGCTATTGCAGTCGCTCTCGGGGCGGTCGGATCCATGGTGATAATTTCCTTGGCTCTATATACCTTTATCGGCTCCTCAGTCATCGACGACCTCAGTTCGTGACAGTTACTAAACGTGTTACTTATCTTTTGTGCAGCGACTAGGCACCCAAAGAGTAAGCGCAGTCTCTTATCTTTGTCGGACAGCGATGCGTGGCCACTGAAATTTTTTTAGCTTTTTTAAGGGCCTTCGCCTTGGGCTGCTAGAACCAAGTTAAGTCGGCACACTGGAGGGCGTGGTGCAAAACAGCGAGGACATGAAACTCAGGTCGGCGGCGTGGTTCGATATCCCAGGCGATCCATTGATGACCGCTCTATATCTTGAACGTTACGTCAACTTTGGGCTTACCAGAGAAGAACTTCAGTCCGGTAAACCCATCATTGGGATAGCTCAGACGGGTTCAGACCTATCTCCCTGTAACCGGCACCACCTAGAGCTTGCCCAGAGGGTGAGAGAAGGAATCAGGGAAGCGGGCGGAATTTGCTTCGAGTTTCCTGTTCACCCGATTCAAGAAACCGGAAAGCGACCGACGGCCTCATTAGACCGCAATCTGGCTTATCTGGGGCTGGTCGAAATCCTTCAGGGTTACCCGCTGGATGGCGTGGTCTTAACAATTGGCTGTGACAAGACGACACCCGCATGTCTGATGGCCGCGGCAACAGTAAACATTCCAGCAATCGCTTTATCGGTCGGACCGATGCTGAATGGTTGGCACCAAGGTGAACGAACCGGTTCAGGAACCATCGTGTGGAAGGCCCGCGAAATGCACGCGGCAGGACAAATAGATGACGGAGAATTTGCCGATTTGGTCGCCTCCTCAGCCACGTCAACCGGCTATTGCTCAACCATGGGTACTGCGACCACGATGAATTCACTGACCGAGGCTCTTGGAATGCAGCTACCGGGGGCAGCTGCCATTCCAGCCCCGTATCGAGAAAGAGCTCAGGTCGCGTACCGAACCGGTTTACGTATCGTTGATCTCGTCAAAGAAGATGTTCGCCCCTCAGACATCATGACCAGAGAGGCCTTTGAAAATGCCATCGTTGTGAACTCCGCAATTGGCGGTTCAACCAACGCTCCGATTCACCTGAACGCTGTGGCGAGACATCTATCAGTGCCACTCGACAACGATGACTGGCAAAATCTCGGCTTAAGAGTTCCGTTAATAGTGAACATGCAGCCTGCCGGTGAATACCTGGGTGAGGACTATTTTCACGCAGGTGGCGTTCCTGCCGTTATTAAACAGTTAATGGATGCGGAACTTTTGCCACACGCAGAGGCGATGACCGTTAGCGGTTCAACAATCGGCAGCAACTGTAGCGACGCCGAAACACTTGATACGAATGTTATTTGGCCGATAGACGCGCCTCTGCTTGCAGATGCAGGCTTTGTCCACCTCTCAGGGAATCTCTTCGACAGTGCCATTATGAAGACCAGTGTTATTAGCGAAGAGTTCCGAAATCGGTATCTCTCTAACCCTGACGACCCTGAAGCTTTTGAGGGCAAAGCTGTTGTCTTCGAAGGACCCGAGGATTATCACGATCGGATCGATGATCCCTCATTACAAATTGACGAGAACTCGATGCTAATTATTCGAGGGGCCGGACCGATCGGCTACCCAGGCGGAGCTGAGGTCGTCAACATGCAGCCACCCTCGGCGCTGTTAGTGCGGGGAGTGCATTCACTTCCGTGCATCGGTGATGGCCGTCAATCAGGAACTTCGGGCTCTCCATCAATTCTGAACGCATCTCCCGAAGCGGCGGCTGGTGGTGGTTTGGCGATTTTGAGAACCGGTGATCAGATACGTATTGATTTGAGACTTGGTACTGCCAACATGTTGATTTCAGAAGAGGAAATAGAGTCCCGTAATCGGGAACTTGAAGAAGCCGGAGGTTTTCCTTTCCCTGAAAGCCATACCCCTTGGCAGGAGATCCAACGCGGTATGGTCGGGCAATTCGACGAAGGAATGGTGTTAACACCAGCCGTGAAATACCAAGACACTGCTCGTAGGTTTGGACCCCCGCGAAACAACCATTAGAGGTCAAGTGCTAATCGCCATACTGTCGCTATTAATCGGTCTGTTCATACTCGTAAAGGCTGGGGATGTTTTCGTTGATGGTGCAGTTCAGTTAGCGCGATCACTCAAGATGAGTTCTGTAGTCATCGGGGCAATTGTCTTGGGCTTCGGAACGTCAGCGCCAGAGTTAGTGGTATCGACCATTGCAGCATCGCAAGGTAACCCCGCTTTAGGGGTCGGTAACATCGTTGGCTCAAATGTCGCGAATCTATCCCTAGTGTTGGGCGTAGCGGCGCTGGTGACTCCCATAGCTCTGACCTCTTCGGTAATTAGAAGACAGGCGCCGTTGTCGATTGCGGCGGTAATAATTTTCGCCGTAACTGTCAGGGACGGCGAATTGACGAGGCTAGAGGGCGGGACATTACTACTGCTGCTCATGCTGGCGATGATCATCCTCATCAAGAGTCCGGATGAAACTGTGCCTTCAGAGCAGGGCAAAGGTGAGACTTTAAGGCGGAGCCTACTGTTCTCCTTGTTGGGGCTTGGAGGGGTCCTGGCAGGTGCTCAACTCGCTGTTTCAGGCGCGACGACCGTCGCCGATGAGTGGGGACTTAGCGGAGGCTTCGTGGGGTTCTCAATCGTTGCTTTGGGGACCTCTCTTCCAGAATTAGTGACCGCGGTCGCCGCGGCCAGAAAGAAAGAAGCCGGGCTCATCGTCGGCAACCTCTTTGGTTCCAACTTGTTTAATGGTTTGGCGGGTGGCGCAGCCATTGGACTGGTCGACGCCGGATCGATAGCCGACCCCAAACTCACTGGAGGTGGCCTCATAGCGATGGTCCTCGCCGTCAGTTTCGCTTACGTGCAGGGAGCTCGAAAGCGACGAATTGGGAAGGCCGATGCCGTGTTGCTTCTCGCTATCTACATGACAGCCATGCTTTGGCTGGGTGTCGGTTAATAATCTTCCGTCAAGTCTTACTTCACTTCACTCGCGTAGGCTTCGACAGCGTTAGTGGGATTGTCAACGCTAAGCCAATCGGATAGGAGCAACAATGTCGGCAACGGTCATCACAGGTGCCAACCGAGGTATTGGGCTTGAACTGGCGCGCCAATGCATCCAACGCGGAGACAGAGTCATAGCTGGTTGCAGAAACCCCGATGAAGCTCAAGAACTCAGAGACTTAACCCCCACATCTTTGCTACCAATCGATGTTGGGGATGAGGAATCGGTTCGTTCCTTCAGCCAAGCAATAAATGAAGACATAACGCTGTTGATCAATAACGCGGGGACAAGCATCTCCAATATGGGTTTTAAACGCGAGGAAGTGGGGGTACTAGACGCACCAGTCGACTTGACGCTCGACATGATCAGAATTAACGGACTCAGCGCAGCGACCGTGACGAGAAGCCTCGCTGACCGTTTAGGGTCAGGCAGTCAAGTGGTGAATGTCACTAGCCAAATAGGTTCGATGGTGGTCGGCGCAAACTTCAACGACTTGCCATATGCAACATCCAAGGCGGTGATGAACATGGTCACGGTGCAACTCGCCACCCAGCTGAAAGAAAAAGGTGTTTCGGTGGTCGCGTTTCACCCAGGCTGGGTAAGAACCGACATGGGCGGATCAAGTGCAGATATAAGCGTCGAAGAGTCAGCTCATGGAATTCTTTCCACTTTGGAAACTTTTCCACATGCAGACAGTGGATCCTTTTTGAGATGGGACGGCTCTATTCATCCGTGGTGACTAAACAAATTTGATTCGAACGGCCTAGGATCCCTCGCCGTGCGTACCGTTGAAATCCAGGCTGCCGATGGCCTATGTCTTGTAGCCGACGAATGGGGTGACCCCTCAAACCCACCGGTATTGATGTGCCATGGCGCAGGACAAAACCGGCACGCATGGAAGTCTTCCGCCGAAATTTTGTCAGAACGCGGTTGGTTCGTGACCACTCTGGACGCCCGAGGCCATGGTGACAGTGATTGGTCACCTGAACATGAGTACGACTCGGAAGATATCGGCAGGGACATTACTGCTGTACTCAAAAGGTTCAACTCCCTTCCAGCCATAGTGGGCGCTTCAATGGGCGGAATGGGGAGCCTCGCAGCTCAGCGCGCCTCACAAAGCCAGTTGTATAAGGCGGTGGTCCTTGTCGACATCACGCCTCACTTCGATATGGAAGGTGCCCGAAAAATCATAGATTTCATGTCGGGCAACCCTGATGGCTTCAGGAGGCCCCGAGCGCTGTATGAGGAGCTCCTCACAATGACTCAGCATGTCAAGGTGTGGGCATCATATGCACAGTTCGAGCTGGCGTATGGACGCAGCCCA